>JAEEGJ010028905.1_pt1 | contig 10984 bp, 9 predicted proteins | sample 8958761 | NCBI WGS metagenome assembly JAEEGJ01 (sample SAMN16246546, study PRJNA631951) | gut metagenome | biome: gut microbiome; feature: rumen; material: RS-attached | host: Bos | place: Iran: Karaj | collected 2018-10
TAAGTTTTCTCCTTTTAAAAAAGTTGATTTTTCCTTTTGCACAACAGGCGGGATTTTTGATTATCAGAAAAAGAAATCTGATTCCTGGTTTTTAACAGAGGATTTTTATAATGCGGGTGAGCACCTTTGTTTTAATAATCAGATTTGCGTAAACACAAAATCCTTTTCTTCTCTATTTATTGTGGGAACTTACGAAACGCCATTTGGAGATTTTTTGAATACCTGGCGGAGTGAAAATGTTTTTAAATTCAGGCACATCACTTTGAATCTGAGCGGATTTTATAATGGCAACGATCTTGTTATTACAAGCTCCGATAAGAAAATTAATCCCCTCTTGCAGGTGAAGACTGGTGGAAAATATCAGTTTATTGGGGGTAGCAGGTGGCCTTTGATTTGTGCAACGGGAATGAACCTTCTTGCAAATATCAATCTGGCAGACACGGAGCATACAGTAAAGTCGGCGTTTGGGGTAAAACTTACCGCAGCAAATCTGACAAGTCAGCTTAGTGCAAATATAAATGCAAGTGTAAAAAATCAGGAGAATAATCTTCTTGTTGATTTTTCGGGTGGCTCTGTACAAACGACAAACAGCTTTTATATTAAACAGCTAAAAACTACTGCAAGTGGAAAATTTACCTTTACACCAAATGCTAAAAAAACAAGCTGGACGTTTACAGAAAAGACGGGATTAAATTTTGAGTATGCTTCGTCCAAAGGAGGGATTTGTTTTGCAAATAAAAATCAGATTACGTTTACACAAAAGTCTGAACAGCAGGTGTCGCAAATAAGCTTTACTTCCAGTTTGAACGCAAAATTTCAATTTCGGTTTTGCAGCTTTGATCTTCATTTGGATTTTCAAGAATGATTTTTTAAAATAAAAAAGGCCCTCGTAAAAGGGCCTCTTAAAAGCATTTTGTCATTCTCGGGCTTGACCCGGGAATCTCATATTACATACCGTATGTACTGATAAATACACCTGCTGCAATTGCAGTTCCAATAACGCCGGCTACGTTTGGTCCCATAGCGTGCATCAAAAGGAAGTTAGTTGGATCTTCTGACATACCAACTTTGTTTGCAACACGTGCTGCCATTGGTACTGCCGATACACCAGCCGAACCAATAAGCGGATTGATTTTTTCTTTAAGGAAGATGTTCATAATCTTAGCCATGATAAGTCCACCAGATGTAGCAATTGCAAAGGCAACAAGACCAAGAACAATAATACCAAGTGAGTTTGGATTACAAATCTTTTCAGGTGTCATCTGTGAACCTACACCAAGAGAAAGCAGAATAGAAACGATGTTCATCATTTCGTTTTCTACAGTCTTAGAAAGACGCTGAACAATTCCAACTTCCTTAATAAAGTTACCGAATGCAAGCATACCGATAAGTGGAGCGGCAGGCGGCAACAGTAAAATCGTAAGTACCAGAAGCATCATCGGGAACAAAATGCGCTCGCTTTTGCTTACAGGCCTCAGCTGATCCATGTGAATAAGGCGTTCCTTCTTTGTTGTAAGAGCCTTCATGATCGGAGGCTGAATCATTGGAACGAGTGCCATGTATGAGTAAGCGGCAACTGCAATTACTGCCATCAATTCAGGGGCAAGCTTTGCAGATACGTAAATTGAAGTAGGACCGTCCGCACCACCGATGATTGCGATTGCACATGCCTGAAGCAGATTGTAGTCCGTGTTGAGTCCAGGAATCAGGTTCATCAGCGAAACACCGAAGAGTGTAAAGAATACGCCGAACTGTGCCGCACCACCAAGAAGTGCCATCTTTGGATTTGCAATAAGGGGACCGAAGTCTGTCATTGCACCGATACCCATAAAGATGAGCATCGGGAAGAATTCGTTTCCAACACCAGCCTTATAGATGATGTGGAGCATACCGTCAGGACCGTCGCCCATACCGGCACCCATGATGTTTACGAGTATTGTACCGAATCCGATTGGAATCAAAAGCAGAGGCTCAAATCCCTTGGCAGCACCAAGATATACGATTAAGAAACCAACTGCAATCATTATAAGATACTGCCAGCCCGGAGCCTTTTCGTCACCAAAGGAACTTGCTGCCATAGCAGCTTCTTCCCTGGCTTTCTCAGCTTTCTCTACGGCAATTTCTTCAGCAGTCTCCTGGTGGATCATCTTGTAGATTCCGGTTGACTTACCGATGTTCGTAAGGAACTTCTTTACGGAAACGTTTTTTGAAGTTCCCCAGTTTTCAGTTCCCTTGATTACATGCTCAAGACCCGTTTTATTCTCCGGGGTTTTGTCCTGGGCAAGTACATTTGTTGACAATGAGAGCACACATGCGATTGCAAGAATCACTCCCATAATCAAAGCGATTTTTTTATTATTCTCAGTCTTAGAAAAAGGCATTCTTCTATCCTTATAATTTATTACTGTATTTCTGCAACAAGCTGACCGTTTGTAAGCTGGCTTCCAACTGCGGCAACAAAGTGAACTTTACCGGCGGCACCGGCCTTGATTTCAAGTTCCATCTTCATTGATTCAATTACAATAACAGTGTCATTTGCACCTACAGTCGCACCTTCAGATACTGCAGTACGGAGGAACACACCGGCAACTGGAGCCTTTACGGGTTTTCCACCGGCAGGAGCGGCTGCTGGGGCTGGTGCAGGAGCGGCTGGAGATGGAGCAACGGCAGCAGGGGCAACCACTACTCCACCGATTGTAGCAAGAACCTGACCGTTTGTAATCTGTGTTCCTGTTGGAACTGAATATGTGATTGTACCTGCTTCTGGAGACTTTACTTCAAGCTCCATCTTCATGGATTCAATGATGATTACTGTCTGTCCCTTTTCAACTTTTGTTCCGTTTGAGAAGCACTGCTTGAGGAGGGTACCGGCAACTGGAGCCTTAACCTCTGCACCACCGGTTGCAACAGGAGCAGCGGCGGCAACTGGGGCGGCACCTGCAGGACCAAATGAAACATTGTATGCGGTACCATTTACGTTTACGCTCATTGTGTCACCGGCAGGTCCTGTAGTTACGTTGTATGCGCTTCCGTTTACTGTAACTGTATAGCTTCCGCCATTTCCTGACTTTGCGGCAGGAGCTGGTTTTGCGGCGAATGTAGCCTTTGCATCAACCGGTCCTTTTGCCCTTTCCTTAAAGAACTTTGGAGCAACATTCGGGAACATTGCATATGTAAGTACGTCTTCGTCAGTTCCGTCACCACCGGCAGCCTTTGCCTCCTGAACCATCTTGTCCCATTCATAGGGAATCTCATCGGCAGGGCGGCAGGTCATAACCTTTTCCATGCCATTCTGTTCAAGAGCCTTCTTTACGAGATCCGGATTTGCATCTGCAGGAAGCTTTCAGAATTTACCTGTAATGAGGTTGCGGAAATCCTGTGTCATGTTCTTGTAAGGCCCCATAAGGACGTTCATTACAGCCTGGGTTCCAACAATCTGAGATGTCGGTGTTACAAGTGGAACATATCCTGCATCCTTGTGAACCTTTGGAAGCTCAGCAAGAACTGCATCCATCTTGTCTCCTGCACCCTGTTCCTTAAGCTGTGACTCAAGGTTAGAAAGCATTCCACCAGGGACCTGGCTCAAAAGAATGCGTGTATCTGCTCCAAGGAATTTTGATTCAAGCGAAGAATAGTGTGAGCGTACCTCACGGAAATATGCGGCGATCTCAAGAAGTGCCTTGGTGTCAAGACCTGTATCCAGAGGAGAACCCTTGAGCATCTCTACGATTGTTTCTGTAGGAGAATGGCTTGTTCCCATTGACATTGAGGAGATTGCCGTATCAAGAACATCTGCACCGGCTTCTGCGGCCTTGAGTTCTGTTGCAACGGAAAGACCTGTTGTTGAGTGGGTATGAACTTCAACCGGAAGATCACACGCGGTCTTGATTGCCTTTACAAGCTCGTAAGCGTCATAAGGCTTTAGGAGTCCTGACATGTCCTTGATACAGATTGAGTCAGCACCGAATTCTGCGTATGTTTTTGCAAGTTCTGCATATTTCTCGATTGTGTGGAAAGGTGTTACGGCATAGGAAATTGCCATCTGAACATGCTTTCCTGTCGTTTTGGCGGCTTTTGTCGCACGCTCCATATTGCGGGGGTCATTGCATGCGTCAAAAATGCGGAATACATCGATACCGTTCTTTGCGGCGGCCTCTACGAATTTATCTACAACATCGTCTGCGTAATGGCGGTACCCCAAAAGGTTCTGGGCACGCAAAAGCATCATGATCTTGTTGTTGGGAAGTGCGGCATGAAGCTTGCGGAGCCTTTCCCAAGGATCTTCGTTCAAAAAGCGGATGCAGGAGTCGAATGTAGCTCCACCCCATCCTTCCACGGCCCAATAGCCGATTTTGTCAATCATACCACAAGCAGGAAGCATGTCTGCTGTAGTCATACGAGTTGCATGAAGTGACTGATGTGCGTCACGTAAAACCAGTTCGGTAATTCCAACCTTAGCCATAATTTATAACCTCAATTTCTTTTAATACAGATTTACAAAGATTCTTTTTCATGAATTGCAGCGGCAATTGCGGCAACAACCGCACCATTGTCTGCACTGGATGCCTGGACGGGAGCGGCAGAAGCAGCTTTTTCCTCATCTTTCTTGTCCCATTTAAAGGCATGAACGACGGCATGAAGCAGTCCCATAAAACATATCATTATTATTATAAAGGTGAACACTACACCCATTCCAAGCAGAGTCAGTATTCCACTTTGACTCAGCATATCAGAAACAGTCATGATTTTCCTCCACAGAAAAACTTTTTTTCCTGCTAGATTATAAAGAAATTCAGCCTTTTGTACAAGCGAGTTTACAGAAATATTTTATAAGATTGTGTTTCAAAAACGGTTAAATTGACTGGTCAAAATGACTTAAAAATTCAACAGGCGCTGCCCCGTTTTATCGGAATTGAATGCGTCAAAGAGCATGAATGCGTCCATTCCGTTTATCTTCGTGCCAAAGGGATATGCCTTCAGGAGGTTCATGCGGCCGTCTTCCAGCTGTTTGCTTGTAATTCCATAGCGTATGGATGCATCGGCTTCAAGAAGGGCGGAATAATGGTCTGCAAGGCGTACCAGGGCACCGTCTACGGGATTAAACTCATCACTGTTATATTTTTCGTTCAGCTCCTCGAACTTTACGTGAACCGTTTTGTTGTCTTTCCTGATTCTGTTCTGGAATTCGTCGCTTGTAAAGTACAGGATTTCGTCAAGATAGAAGTCCTCCATAAAGGGAACAAGTTCCTGGGCTACAATCTTGTCCTCGATTTTCTTTACGATGGATGGAAGTCCGTGGGTTGCCTGCTTTACGGGAGATATGATGTCCCTTGTGACGGCCTCCGGGAGGTCGTGGAACAATGCAGAGAAAAAGTTATTGTACAGGCGCTTTCCACAAACCTTTGTGCCGCCCTCATGCATGAAAAGAAGCGTCAGTATCGCGGTAAAAAAACAGTGTCCCAGAACCGAAGTCCTTGGAACGCGTGGAGTCTGGTTCCATCTTGTCTGGAAACGGAGCTGCTCTATCCTCAAAAGGAAATCGTAGGGCTTTTGCTTTGTCATGAGCATCTGGAGCCCCTTTAAGTCCAACAGGGACTGCAGGTCTGCATTTACTTCCTTCTTGATTTTCTCAAGGCGGGTTTCCTCGTTTACCATGCTTATCATCTCCAGCTCACGCATGGTCGAATATTTGTGCGCCGCCCTGAACACCCTTGCGGTCTGTTCCTGTCCCTGGGAGAATGGTATGGTACCGGATGTTTTTCCCACATAAAGAGTGAACTTGGAGAAAATGTCCTGGTCCTGAATCAAGTCACGGTATTGTTCCAGAACCCATTCATTCAGCTTGATGAATTCCTCCGGGTATTCTTCCTTTATGAGGCGCTGAACTGGGCTTTTTATGTCACATAGGGCAATTTTACGCAGAAGGTCAAAAAGCGAGGCATAGATCATCCATTCCCAATCGATTGGAATTCCCCTGCTTTCCTCGTATTTTCCGATGATGTATGCCAGAACCATTTTCTCGGCATCCTTGTCCATTTCAACAAGATCAAAGGGACGCACAAGATCATTCCAGCGCTCGATAGAGAATCCTTCAAATATTTTCAGTGCAAACTGTTTGTTCATGACGCAGGAAAACTAAGACCGCTTCTGTTGCTTTTGGTCAGCCTCCATCTTTGTTTTCCATACAAGGGCTTTCTTGCGGATTTCCTCTGACTCATCGCTGTCTCCCAGAACCATGGCAACACGTCGGAGTGCAATAAGGAAATTGATTGCTATCTGCATGTCTGCCTCAGAGCGGGTTGAAAGCTCATATTTGTCACGGTATTCCATTGAGCTCTTGTCCAAAAGCTTCCTGATAAGGCGTACAAAAAGAACTGTCGTATCATAAACCGGTGAACTTGGCTCAAAATAATCCTTGCATGCCTGCTTCATGTCCACGAAATTCTTTGCGACGGCCGCAAAACGTGCCCTAAGCTCAACAAAGGACCACTTCCATTTGGAATTGTCACCAAGTGCATTGGCCAAAAGATCAATAAGCAAACCAAGCTTTCTTACCAGATAAAAGCGTTTTTCAATCGGAATGTTGGAAATCTTTTCCAGACGGGGGGTTATTTCGCTGTACGGACAGTCAACCACGTTGGAGACGACTTCCTCGATATAGATGATTGACTTGTAGATTGTCTTACGTGCCTGATCAAGGGCCTCGTTGTTTTTTGTCTCAAGTATCTGAAGTGAATGTGTGTTTATTGAAAGATAGAGTGTTGAGATGTAGATCATCTCCTCTGCAAGCGTAATCTTCTTGTATTCGACGCCAGAGTTGTCCTTTCTAATGGCAGCCAGCATGTTCTTTTCTTTTTCCTGGCAGGCATTTATTTCCTTTTTGATAGCCTCTGCCTTCTTAGCAAAATCCGCGCGGTTTTCCGAAGTTATATTTGCCATCACATTCCTCCAAATTTCTTGAGCATTGAAGCCGCATGTTCCAGGGATGCCTGAGAACTAGAGTCACCGGAAAGCATTCTTGCAATCTCCTTTACCCTCTGTTCACCTGCAACCGGGAATACTGTAGTAGAAGTAGAGCTTCCGTCAACACCCTTTTGAATTTTAATCTGATTATCGGCATAAACTGCGATGCTCGCAAGATGTGTTATACATAAAATCTGTTTTTTTGCGGCAAGAAGCTTCATGTGGTCACCAAGGGCAACAGCCACTTCTCCGCCAATACCAGTGTCAATTTCGTCAAAGACAAGGGTTCCGGCCAGGTCACCGTTGGAAAGTATTGTTTTTAAGGCAAGCATTACACGGCTCAATTCACCTCCAGAGGCTATACGTGCCAGCGGCAGCATTGGAGAACCGGGATTTGAGCTTATAAGGAATTCTATGTCGTCCATGCCATAGGGACCGCATTTCTGGGTCATGTCGTTTCCGTCTTTTTCCTGCATGTGAACGCAGAATTTCGTCTCTTTCATGCCCAGTTTTACCAGAACACCCTCTATTGCGGCAGACATCTTGTCGGATGCGGCCTTTCTTAAGGCACTAAGCTTTTTTGCAGCCTGATACACAGCCTTTTCTGCCTCTGACACCGCTTTCTGAAGGGCCTCACGGTCATGTCCCGCACCAGTCAGGCATTCAAGTTCCTGGCTAGCCTTTTCCTGATATTCAAGAAGATCCAAAACTGTTGGATTTGCAGACTGGACGTATTTTTTCTTAAGCTTGCCAATCAGCTCAAGACGGTCCTGAACCTGTGACAGCCTCTCCGGATCAAAGACAAGAGACTGCTGGTAGTGCTTGAACTCCGATGCAATATCCTCTATCTCATAAAAGGACGACTCAAAGCGTGAATCAAGGCTTTCAAGTGTTTTATCCATTGATGAGACGTGCGGAACAAGGCCTTTGAGTTTCCTCATTACAGAAACAAGACCTGACCCTTCCGAGCCGTCAAAAAGTACGTTTATCTCGTTTACCGTACCATAAAGCTTCTCGTATGAAGACAGGCGGTTTTCCTCTGCCTCAAGTTCCTCGTCCTCATGGGGCTTAAGCTTTGCCTCGCTGATTTCGTTTATGGCATAGTTGAGCATCTCTATCCTTGATTCCCTCTGGCTTTCATCCGTGTCCAGTGCGTCAAGAGAGCGTCTTTTCTCCACAAGATCTGAATACAGCGCGGTGAACTCACGTACCTGGGGCACAATGTCCGCGTACATGTCAAGGTAACGCCTGTGCTCGCTTACTTTCATAAGGGACTGCTGCTCATGCTGTCCATGAATGTCAACTAAAAAAGTGGAAAAAGAAAGAAGGTCGGCTCTTGTAACGGGAACCCCGCCGATCCATGCGGATGATTTTCCGTTGTCCCTGATAAGGCGGCGCAATAATATGCGTGAATCCTCTGCCTCTATTCCGTGCTCAGAAAGCCATTCAAGTGAATCCTGTGATTCAAGAAGGAACGAACCGGACACCTGCGCCTCGTGAGTTCCTGTCCTTATCTGCTCCACCCCGGCCTTTCCGCCAAGAAGAAAAGCAAGGCTTCCTATGAGGATGGACTTACCGGCTCCAGTTTCACCGCTCAAAACGGTAAAGCCCCTGCCGAATTCAACATGGGCACTGTCGATGAGTGCAAAATTCTTTATGTCAAGTTCCTCAAGCACGGGGACCTCCAGACCAGTTTAATTTACTCTGCAAAGCGGCATAGAATGTATTTTCGGTGGCACCAACAAGACGGGCACAACATTCGGGTATCTCCAGCTCAATTATGTCATCCTGCTCAAGGTCAAAGCCGACCTGACCGTCTATGCTTATGTCCACAGGGTATCTTTCTGCCATGACCCTTATCTCAAGCATTCCGTCTGCAAACACAATTGGACGTGCAGACAAACTGAAAGAGCTTATTGGAGTCAGCAAAAGAGCCTTTACCGACGGACACAGGATAGGACCTCCTGCGGCCGCAGAATATGCCGTTGAGCCTGTGGCGGTTGCAACTATGAGTCCGTTAGCCTTGAACGGCCCCAGGAATGCACCGTCATGATATACATTAAGATTTACAAGCCTTGATGCACCGCTGCTTGCCACCGTAACGTCATTCATGCCCCGTCCCTGAAAAACAGTCTTACCGTCACGAATCACACGGCATGACACCATGTACCTTGAGCTAAGCTTTTTGTTTCCCGCAAGAAATTGCTCCAGTTCATGTTGCCATGAATCTTTGCTGATGCTGGCAAGAAAACCGAATTCACCAAGGTTCACCGCAAAAACAGGTATTCCCAGGGGAGCACAACCTCGTGAAGCAAACAATACGGTTCCGTCCCCCCCAAGAGTAACCACGAAATCCATTCCCTCAAAGGGCGGTTCTATGTTCTTGTTCTGGGCATGCTTTCCGTCGTAGGTAAAAACCTCCACCTCTATTGAACGTGACTCAAGATACGGCTTGATTTTTTGTGCCATCTCCACGGAATCAGCTTTATATGAATTAACCAGCAAAAGACATTTTTTCATAGGGCTTCCGTTTTATCATGGTAATGACGACAGGACTTTTACGATACGGGCCGCATCCTTTTGTCCAAGCCTGGGATAAAGTGGAAACAGGGCACAGCGCAGCAACAGGGAATTGGCACAAATGCATTCAGATGCAAGAGTTTCCTGCCTTAACGCGATTATTGAATTCTCGTATGCCTGACGGACCTCTATTCCTTTTTTCTGGGCATATGCCTTTACATCCTTGAATCCCGAATTCAGCACAAGCGGGAATGAATATACCGTTGACCCATTTTCAGGGGCACGTATGTATGTCTTATGTCTTCCCGACATAGTTGAGCGTGAATACAAAGCGAAAAGCTCACGGCGGGTATTCTCGTTTCTTGCAAATTCCTTGATTTCAACAAATGCAAGGGCAGCATTCATATCCGGCATAATGTCTGTTGAAGGAGCCTCATCAGCTATCTTTTTCAGGACAGACCAGTCACGGCGGTTTGCGGCAAAAATCACTGCTCCGCCACCTGCTGTAATGACATCACGGTCTTCCATTCCCCAAAGGGCATATGTTCCGTACATACCGGCTCTCTTAGCCTTTATATTGGCATTTTCAGCACTTTGACCTGAGCCTTCACCTTCTGAAGCGTTCTGCTCCACCGGTTTCTGTTCCGCGGCCTCCGCTCCTTCCTCGGGATAATATGACAGGGCCGACTGAGAAATGTCCTCAATTATTGGTATTCCAAGGGCAAGATAATCCTGAATATCCGGAAGTATGCCCATTGACTCTGCAAGAATCAAAAGACGTCCGCCCTTTTTAATTCCCTCCTCAACATATTTGACGGGAACCAGGCCGTTTTCTTCCTGAACATCAAGTACAATCGGCTTGTATCCGAGTTTCTCAACTGTCTGAATCTGCCATGCCGGGGCAAGAGCCGAAAGAAGTATCCCTGAATCCTTTTCCAGGGCAATGGCATTAACGGCATATTCAAGTGCTATGGCCGGACTACGTACTGCAACGGCACCATCACATTTTGTATATTCCTTTACGGTCTGGATGAGCTTTGCGTTCATCTCTCCTGGGCCGATTTTTTCATCCACCATGCAGGTGAGGACTGCCTCCATCTCTTTTCTTCTGATGGTGGAACTGTATGTCTGTATCATCTTTATGCGTCCGGTTCCAGAATTTTCTGAAGTTCGTTGGCGCTGAACATCTTGCGTGTGTTAAGGATGATGAGGTATGAGCTGTCCTGCCTGATTACACCATCGATGTATTCAGTACCGATACCGCTGAGCATCTGTGGCGGAGGCTTGATCTCTCCCTTTTCCACTGAGACAACACGGTTGATGCGGTCAATGATGATGCCGATCTTGTTGCCCTCAATATCAAGAATTATGAAACCACCCTCGTCCTCATCGTAGTTTTCATCTGAATTGTCCACAACCAGCTTCTGCAGATGGAAACGCTTATGCAGGTTGATGATAGGAATGATTTCTCCACGGAGGTTGATGATTCCTTCCACATAGT
>JAEEGJ010028907.1_pt1 | contig 10983 bp, 7 predicted proteins | sample 8958761 | NCBI WGS metagenome assembly JAEEGJ01 (sample SAMN16246546, study PRJNA631951) | gut metagenome | biome: gut microbiome; feature: rumen; material: RS-attached | host: Bos | place: Iran: Karaj | collected 2018-10
CATTTCCTTATCAGTATATTCAGGTTCAACTTCTTCCTGTGCTATTTCATCGACACGCTGAAATCTATCGAGGACTTCACGCAGCTCATCATCGGCAGCATTATCCTTGTTATTGAAATCCTCGTCAGGCTTACAAAACTCCCTCGCATCATAGTCAAAGCTATCATTTGTGCTATTAATACTGTAACTAAAACAGTTTGATAAGATATAATCTCTGTAATTCTCGCTGTTAAGAGCATTTTCAAGCTGTTTTTCGTACACATTATAGTATTCAAGTTGCTGCTTTTCCTGAGAATAACGAGTAAGTGTTACGCTTTTATCTTCATAATTGACATAGTATTTCTCCATATCCCGACCTGAAAGTCTTTTCGCAAGTCCCTCACGCTCGATAGCTTTGTATGTGAAGTTGTTTTCAAGTTTATTGAGCAGTTCCAGAGCTTGCTTAGAATCGGATAAAACATTGTCGTTTCCTTCTCTTTCAGCATCATTTCTCGCTGCTTCAAAGTAATTACGGAGATTGAGAGTATATCCGCTGCGGAGATCATCGAGAGCATTGATGTATGCGTTCTGACCGGTATTGAAGTCAATCCAGTCAAATTCCATATACATCTTACTTATGCTATAATCCTCATCAACGTCCAGATTTTCGATGATATTACAAATATCGTCATACATCTGCTGAACTTCGATGTCCTTCGGAGCTGCCTTGTACATAGTATTACTGTCGAACCAAGCGTATTTACTCTCAGAAGAAGCAGTATCAAGGCTTATGAGCTGATCGCTGCTGTCATAAACTGAAAAACCGCTTTCCCATATATCAATAGCCTTGTCCTCATCAATTGATGTATCAATTGAAACAGGATAGCTGCTTTTCAGAATAGAATAAGCCTTTTCTACAATGTGATCCTCGTCAAGCTCTTTCAGGAGCAGCTTTTTGACCTCGGCTTCATTGCGTATAATATCATCCTCAACAATGACATTACTTGCAAAAACTGATACAACCTTGTTTGCATACTCATTGTTTATCCAGAGTGCATCTTGAAGCTCCGGCACAAGTCTTTCATCAACCCAGAAAAAAGCCTTTTCCTGACTTTCTATTGTTTCTGAATGAACATCGCTACGTTCAGAAGAATCCTGTTCGATTGTAGGAGCATCTTCTTCAATTCTTATTCCGGCTTTTTGTAGTTCTTCGTCCTCAATAGAAACAAGTTCATCAAAGTTGAGGTTACTAAGAGCGAGCCTTGTCATTTCAGCAAGGTTCTCATACTGTTCCTCTTTTACAACAACTGAATTGATAGTAGTAATAAGAGCTGCCTTGTCAAGATCAGCATTTACCTGAATCTCATACTCCTGTCCGTATATCTCATCGGTAGTATATGCCAGACCATACACATTCTCAGAAGCCGGTAAGTGAGTATCATCGCCATACTCTTTTATGTAAAAGTCGGAGATAGCATTGAGTGCAGCCTTTCTATCTTCGTGAGCCTGTGCAAAAGCCACAGCTCCGGAGAAGTCGTTGTTGATTATAAGGTCGGTGAATCTGTCAATTTCATCGGTCGAAAAGGTATTGTCTATCGCTGTAATTGAAGAAACATCAAACCCCTTTGCAATGGCAGCGAGGAAATGCTCTTGCTGTTCGCTGCTGAATCCTTTCTCATTAAGGCTGAGACTAATATCGAACCTTGTTTTGAGATCTTCAATTTCTTTTATGGCAGCACTATACTCAGGAGAGAAGATATTTGTGATCTGCTTCAATTCGATTGATTTCTCAGCAAGCTCAGAGAGCTGTTCGCTGCTGTATTTTGGTTCAAGGTGACTATCAATGCTAATATAGTCAAGAGTTGCAGCCTTTGAGGTATATGGCGAAAGAGAACGTATCTGTTCCTCTGTAAAGCCTTTTTCAGCAAGAGAAGAATCTATGAGATATATGTTCCTTGCGACATTCATAAACTTCTCAAAATTCGCAGCATCCTTTGCTGACACGGTAAATGTCACCATACCGTCCTTGACCTGACCTGAATAATTGATCCCAAGCTCGTCAATAGTCGATTTGATATACTTGTTATACAGCTCTTCGTTGACTACATTGTTATAGTATATCTTATCCGGAATATCTCTGTAAGCAGTATTACCGACAATATTCAGCTGAATATTATCTCGTTCCTGATCGTTTCCTCTGCTGCCAGACGATAATTGTTCCTCAGACCTGTCATTTTCATAAGATTCCCGGCTTTCTCCGCTGCCAGATACTCTGTGTCCGCTGCTATCATTGCCTGTTCTGTTTTCTGGAGCTGCTCCTGACTCTGTTCTTCCACTTCCTGAAGGTGACGGAACAATGTCATTTTGTTCAGCATTTCCGACAGAAGCTCCGGCTGTTCTTCCACCAGATATTTCAGACGCATCTGAGCGAATCGCCCTATCTCCGGTGAGAGCTGCTGCTTGCCGGTTATCGTATTCAGCTCTGCTATCCGATAACTCCCGTTTATCTTCACTATGCTGTATTTCATTTTCTTTTTCGCTCCTTTTGCCGATAAGCTCATAGAATGTGTGCTTTCTTGCGTGAATAACATCTTTCTCGATCTCGATTATACGGTTATAGTCTTTGCTGCTAACGGTAATAACAGCTTTTCTCGGACCGTAAACGCAGCCTGAGAACTGTATTCCTTCACGTTCAAGCTCCTGTGCTACTCTCAGAGCTACGTCAGCTCCGGAAGTATGATACTTTTTATCCGGAATATACCTGTATTCAGCATTTCCGATGATATTTTTCTCCGGGGGAGAATAAGGCTTGGCAAGCTCAGTTGCTTTCAGGACATTCATCATCTCATCACCGAGAATAGCTTCAAGCTTTTCTGTGTCCTTAGTATTCACGCAGATTCTTGCAGCTGTCTTGCCTTTAGCATTTACTGTAAATGCGTAGTAGTTTATGCCGGATAATTCAAGCTTTTCAGCAGCTTCTTGCATAAGAGCCTCTGACATAGTATAGGCTGTCTTATCTTTATTATCGACCGCTGAAAACCATATTTCATTACCCACAGTATTTGGTGTACCCAATGTTATCCCTCCATTATAGCGAGTGATCGTCCTTTTTGTGTTCTGCTGACTTTACGGCAGCTCTTTCATTGTTCTGAGCTTGTGCCTTTGAGGTAAACGCTCTCTGAGACTGCCTTGAAAATAAAGCACCTGACTTCTGAGCTTGCGGAATATCCTCTTTTGCTATTGTTATTTTTGCAGTTGAACGTTCGTTATCAACAACCGCAGAATACTTTACATTGACAGAATCCAGAGAATTCATAATATCATTTGCTGTTTTCAGGTCAGTTGTCTGAGAATATGCTCTCTGATCGGCAGGCAGGCTCTTGAAATAGTCAGAGTTGATATACTCCTTTGCAGCTGCTTTGTTATTTTCAAGCAAAGCCTGTCCGATAGCAGCTTTATTATCCTTGTGAACTGTTATAGCTGTAAGTTTATCGCTTTTTACAGCCGAAAACTCTATTCCTTTGCTTTCAAGAGCAGATATGACCTTATCAGTATCAGCCTTTGTTATTCTCTGGATATGCCGGTCAGCCGGGGCAAGCTTTTTATAGAAGTCAGGATTTATAGTTTCTTTTTTATCGTTTTTGGCGATTTCAGGTTGTTTTTTTTTGAGCTTTTCCGTTGCAATGCTCTGAGCAGTATTATGCAGCTCGTCTTTGTAATCGCTATGTACTGTTATTGCTGCCTTATCGTGTTGTCTTGAAACAGCAGAAAACTGTATTCCTTTATCTGTTAACTGCTGCATTATCTCCTGAGCGTGTTTAGCCGGAACAACCTCGATATATCGCTTATCTTTAGGAAGAGAGCGATAATAATCATTATTGATCTTGAACTGAGATTTCTCAGCCGAATACTGCTGTACATATTCAGATAAAGGCTTTTCGATATGAATTACCTTGCCATTCTTATTCTGTCTGATGTCGATCTCATTTGAATCCATATCAATCTTAACTGCAAGAGCATTTTCAAAGAGGTCAAGATTGTCTTTTATACGGAAAGATTTGTCTAAATCAAAGGGCTTACCGTGTTTTTCAAACTCGTCATAGGGAGATTTGCTGTTGATATAGATATTCATTATATCGTCTAAATCAAGATCATCATTTCTGAACAGCTTATGTCCTTGATCGTAAGTTATGCCGAATATAACAGGAACGCTCATATAATGAGCTTTACTGTCATTTTCTTTCTCCTGAACATTATTGACCTGAGCTAATAGTTCTGAAAGCTTAAACTCCTCAAATCCGTCACCGACTTCGTTTTCATAAACATCATTGCCTTTATTCTCATATACAGTAACTCTATTTTCATCCGGAACAATATCAATAGTGTTAGTACCCAATGTCTGCTCAAGCTTTACAAATTGCATAGTATCAATCCTCTGACTGTGAGTTGCTTCTCCAAGCTCAATAAAAGGTCGTTCACATTCAGAATAATGCTTTATAAGGTCGTTGAGGTTCATTTCATCGTTGCGATAGTAGCGTATTTCTTCTTCTTTGGTTATGCTGAATATAACAGGTGAATTGTCATTTGCCATAATAGTCACTTCCTTTTACAGAATTTATATTCCCATTCCTTGTATTCGTACTCAGATATATCGCCATTCTTATATGAATTGTACATTTTCAGCCATTCAGACAGCAGTTTCTCCAATTCTTCACTATCAAATGTCAGGTATGCCTTGTGATCGACCTCTTTTATTTTCAAATCAAAGAAATCCTCCATAGCAAACAGAGTGTGCATTAGTTTGGTTGAATCATTGATCGGAGCTACGTCAATAGCATCGAATGATACATCAAGTGCTTCTGCAAATGCCTTAATAGGTTCTTTATGTGGAGAACGCTTGCCTGATTCATATTGAGCAATTCTTATTGTCGGAGAGCTTTTATATCCTAACTTCTCTCCAAGCTCTTTCTGAGTCATAGTCCGGAACATTCGTATAGCACGAATTCTTTTCCCGACAGTCATTATTTGTTTTTTCATAGAGTAATCTGCCTATCTTTGTTCTTATTCTGCGTATAATCAGGAGATTCAGAGTGTTCCGCAGCTTTTTCTGAGAAGTCTCTCTGAACAGCTCTTGAAAAACTTGTTCTCACATCATCAGCAGTTTCTTTTATCTTTTCGTTTTTATCACTTTTTATGGGTTCGATATGTATATCGGCTGCTTGTGGCGTAAGTTCCAGAGTATGTGATAATAGCTCTTTCAGATCATCTTTTGGCATATCGGTATTATTCATATATGCAATTGCAGCCATTTCACGAAGTTCTTCCGGCAAACTTTCTACCTGAGAAACTGACATATCAAGCGTTTCAGCGATCATTGGCAGCACTTCTGCATACCGATCTTCCTCAGCTGAGTGCTCCGGGGGAACATCTGCTTTTCGTTCCTGTTCCTCGGTATCCGGAGGAAGATTATTGATAACACCGTCTATCATATTATTGTTCTGCTCCATAGACATCTCTGCTGCCCTGAGAGGATTATCAAGTACAACATCAGCATTACTGCTGCATACACTATCAATCATATTGGTAACGGTTGCTTTATCTGAATGAATTGCTTTGTCGATAGCCTTAGAACTGTTTTCGATGAGCTTATCGGAGCTTTCGATGTTCTTATTATTGAGAATATCGAGATAACTGCCGTGTGCATCGTGCAGCCTGTCCGCCTTAGCTGATAGTGTTGCTTGTTTAGCTTTAAGCTGCTGTAATTTCTCGTTAATGCTAAATTTCTCGGCTGCAATAGTTGTCTGGTTATAACGCTCAGTGAGCTTTTCAATCTTGACTGAGCATTTATTGGCTTTAGCAGCTGTTCTGTCAATAGCATCTGCGTTAAGTCCCACTAATGCGTCCATAAAACGTTCGTGACGTTCAGCACGATTTATAACTCCGAAGCTGCTTATAAGGTTACTAAGGTGTGTATTGTGCCGAATCTTACTATAAGAACGATTGAGTTTTGATTGTAGCTTATCAACTGATTTAGTATGTTTGGCTATCTTCTCTTTTCTTCCCGGAATCTTTTCATTTTCAATCTTAGCTATTCTGCTTTCATTCTTGTCTATTTTCCTCTCAATGAAGTGGCGAATAGCCGGGAATGTTGAGTTTTTTGACATTGTGCGTAATATAGCGTTATTCTGTCGTAGCCTTGCACTTTTTTCCGTGAGTGCTGTGACTTTTGTCTGGTTCTTTGAGATCTTATTCTGTTTTGTAGTGATTTTCTCTTTTAAGTTTTCGGCTTTCTTTTCCTGATGCTGTGTCATTGCTTCAAGAACTGGTAAGAGCTTATCACGTTCAGACGCAGGGGATAACTGTTGCTGCTTGACTTCCTGTTTCTGAACAGGTTCCGGAGCTTTCTCAGATTGCGATACTACTTTCTGAATTTTAGACTCTCCAACAAGCTGTTCAAGTTTAGTTTCAAGACGAGCTTTTTCTTCTTTCAACTGTTTAATCTCCTCGGTAATTTGACGAGTCCCATCCATAGTATCTGTAAAATAGAGGTCTCTATCTTTGCTTTTTATTTGCTCATTAAGACTGTATATTCTCTCGGAAAGATAATTAATATCGTTTTCAGGAGTTTTATTGTGTTTTTCATTTGAGATAGTCTCAGGAGCTTTTTCAGGCTGTAAATCAAATTCCTTTACAACCGAATTGATCTTATCAAGGCTGCTGCGGTCAAACTGGAGCATAGCCTTTTTTTCATCATATCGTGCATAAAACAAGATATTCTCCTTGTTAAGGCGTTCAATCAGCTCTTTTGCCTTATCTGTTTCAATGCTCTGATATGCCTTATTTTCTATGCTTTTTACATCGACATTTCCATATGAGTTCATACCGCTGCCCTCATAATTGAGTTGAGTTCCTTTATAATATATGATTTAGGCTCAACATCTATTGTCATATCGTAAGCACCGCATATTTGACTGAGAGTATCATAGCTGTATTTTTCTCTGAGTTCATCCGAAGTCACTCCAAGCAGATTGCATACATCATTGAGACTTGAAATCTGTATTTCTCTTTGAATTATTGGATAAACTTCTTCCAGATCGTGAGTGGATTCCCATACACTAATCATTTCTGAAAGCGTATTATCCGGGAATGTACGCAGCACTTCCGGTTCAAAGTCGAAACACTCAGTCACATCTGACAGCAGCTTTTCAGTTTCGTGATGAACATAGAGCCTTTTTAGTTCCTCGATGATCTCGACTGTGTTCATATCCTCAGTATTCATTTCATAAGCTGCTATCAGCTCATTCTGAGCTTCAACAGGCAGCTCAGAAATGTCTTTCTGAGGAACTTTGATGAGTAGTGAAATGGTTGTAAGTGTTGAATTCATAATATTTTCCTTTCCGTGTGTCACCGTGACACACTTTATTTTTTGTTTTCAAACTCAAAACCGGTTGAAAAATCGTCTTTGAGAATAAGATAAGCATTGAATTCCTTGCCGGATTTGCCCTTGAAACCTTTTATAAGGTCTGTTTTCTTCTTTGTTATCAGCTTTTTAGCTTGTGCTGCTGAGATAGACTTACCGGCTATACTTTTCCAGATAATGAAACCACATCCGTCTTTGCCACCGCAGCAAGAATATGCCTTTGCAGTTGTAAGAACGTCTTTGCCACATTTAGGACAAGTACCTATTGCTTCTTTTTCCGGAGCTATAAATGCTTTGTTCTCAGCGTGACTGCCGTATTTTGTACATATCTCCTTGACATAGCACTCTATGGTATTCATAAAGTCACTGCTTGACGAGCTGCCTTTCTCTATGCTTTGGAGATCTGATTCCCAATCTGCTGTCATTTTTGCACTCTTGACTTCATCGGGAACGACTTCAATAAGCTGTACACCTTTTTCTGTGGCAGAGATCTGCTTTTGCTTACGCTCCAGATAACCACGCTTCACAAGTCCTTCGATTATAGCAGCTCTTGTAGCCGGAGTGCCTAAGCCTTTCTTCTCAACGTCTGAATCTTCGTCATAGTCCTTATTTCCGGCAGTTTCCATAGCTTTTAGCAGCGTATCTTCTGTGTAAGGCTTTGGAGGACTTGTCCAATGCTCAGATATTTCAGATTTAACCTGTTCAAATACCTGATTCTCAGAGATTTCAGGCAATGCAGCAGTCTGTTCTTCCTTATCTTCATTGTCGTTACCGCCTTTAAGTCGGCTCTTTACTGACGATTCAAGCTCTTTCCAACCGGCTGTTAAAACAGTCTTACCAGAAGCCGAAAACTCTGTGTTTTCACAGTTCAGCTTTACTCTGACTGATTCATACTTGTGCGGAGCTGCGACAGCAAGAACGAGCTTTGCTGAGATCAGGAACAGAATGTTACGTTCTCCCTCTGGGAGTGCAGCTATATCAGCTTTAGCTATCTCATCAGTCGGAAGAAGTGCGTGATGATCGCTGACCTTGCTGTTATTTATAATTCTCTTTATATCCGGATTTGGAACTGACATACCGTTGCAGCACTCTATATGCTTACATACCAATCCGACACGCCTTAGAGCTGTTTCTTCCATATCATCGGTAATATACTGACTGTCTGTTCTCGGATAGGTACATAGCTTCTTTTCATATAGTGTCTGCGTATAATCAAGTGTCTGCTGTGCTGTATAGCCGTACTGACGGTTTGCTTCACGCTGTAAGGTCGTTAGATCGTAGAGCTTTGGAGGATTTACTGTCTTGACTTCCTTTTTGACCTCGGTAACAGCTGCATTTTTACCATTGCACTTCTCAGAGATAGCTTTAGCTTCTGCTTCATCGTCAATGCGTTCTGTTGCTGCTTTAAAAGCTCCGCAGTCAATAACTGTTGTAAAATACTTCTGTTTTACAAAATGGGCTACTTCATAGTCACGCTGCACTATCATAGCCAGAGTAGGCGTTTGCACTCTGCCCACATTTAATTTAGCGTTATATCGCACAGAAAACAGTCTGCTTGCATTCATACCAACAAGCCAGTCAGCTTTAGCTCTTGCAAGACCGGCAGCGTAAAGGTCATCATAATCGTGACCGGCTTTGAGATTATTAAAACCGTCCTTTATAGCCGATTCTTCAAGTGATGATACCCATAAACGCTTGAAAGGTTTCTTGCAGCCAAGCTTGTTATAGACATATCTGAATATGCACTCTCCCTCACGCCCGGCATCAGTTGCACATATAAGCTCGTCAACATCGCTGCGTGAGATCAGCTCTTTGAGCTTATAGAATTGTCCTTTTGTCGCTGCATTAATGCTAAACAGCCAGTTATCCGGGATAATCGGTAATGTCTCAAAATTCCAAGCCTTGTATTTCTCGTCATACATTTCAGGGGAGGAAAGACCGACTAAATGCCCTACACACCAAGATACAAGGTACTTATCACCTGAAATAAATCCGTCCTCTCGCTTTGAAACTCCGAGGACTTTGGCTATTGACTGAGCCACAGAAGGCTTTTCTGCAATTACAAGCTTATACATTTTCTATCATTCCTTTCAAAGTGTGTCACGGTGACACACTTTATACTGCGACAATATCCGCCCAGTGAGGACGGATATTTATTTCGCTTACATTTCATCTTCGTTTACTTCTTCAAGGTCATCGTCCTCAAATTCAACGTTATTCTTCTTAGGACGATTCATAATCTTAGGAATTATCCATCCGGCAGCTCCTATTGCTATAACAAGTCCGAGTAAGAGTATAAGCTTGAGCTTACTTCCACCGGCATTAGTTTTATTAGCTTGTGTTGTAGTCACATCTGAATCGTTGGATGCAGGTGTAGTTACTTTTTGTGCAAGGTATTCTTCCGCCGTATTCTTCTTACTTTCGTTGTTATTACTGCTGCTTGATGAATTCGATGATGAATTGTTGCTTCCGTTATTAAGCAAAGAATACAGGTCAAAATCATCAACTTTATTCAGGAAATATACGTTGTCCTTTCCGTCCTCGTCAGCATAGTTAATGATTATGTAGAAAACGTGACCGTCCTTTGTAGTTACCGCAGTAAAGAGCAGCTCTGTACTTGAATATATTACTTTATAAGCCTTAGAATCTATCAATTCAGCATTACCGTCTGTATCATAATAAGGATCGTTATAGTAATCATCGGGAGTTTTCTTTTCATTTTTTTCTTGTTCATCAAGAGCTTTTTGTATTTCATCCTGATAATCGTCTCTGATTTTCTGCCAATCCGGATCAGTTGTCGGTTCAGATGATGAATTATTCGATATTATGTCTGATACGGTTGTCTCAGCTGAACTAACAGTTGTCGGCTCTTCCGGAGCAGCTGAACTAATTAATGGAGTAGTGCTTAATGTAAGAAGTAATGCAGCAGATATTGTGGCTGAAAATTTCTTGATATTCATTACTTATTCTCTCCTTTTGAAAACATTTCTTTAAGCTCATCGGCTGAGATTCCTGATTCTTTCATTATCTTACTAACCATAATAAGATTGCTGACATCAGAAGCAGAAACTTCATTTTTGATTTTATGGAGCAGCATATCATCATTGAGCTGCTCGTTTTTTGCTTTTAAGTCCTTAACTTCATTTCTTAGTTCTTTTATTTTTGCCTCCTTTTGACGTATTTTTTCTTCATTCTGAGCGATGAGCTTTTCATATTCATTTGATCTCATATTATTACTCCTTATCATCTTTAATTTTTACTTGCCAGAGATAAGATTATCTCCGGATCTATTACGCTTTTCCGATAGTCCATATAATCGAATATTGTAATATTAAGGTAATCATAACCGGTATTATTATTAACTAATGATACGAACCCTTGGTCAAAGAACGGTGGAGAAAGATTCTTCTTATATTGCATTTCCTGTCTTTTGTTGTTGGTGTGTGTTATAACCTGACCTTTTGCAAACTCTTGACCGACACTTAATCCGGCTGTATTTACATTGACATAAACAATGACCGGATCTAAGTATATATCACGTTGTTTAGAAAATCCGTGAAATACAATAAAGTTTTCTCCTATAT
>JAEEGJ010028909.1_pt1 | contig 10983 bp, 10 predicted proteins | sample 8958761 | NCBI WGS metagenome assembly JAEEGJ01 (sample SAMN16246546, study PRJNA631951) | gut metagenome | biome: gut microbiome; feature: rumen; material: RS-attached | host: Bos | place: Iran: Karaj | collected 2018-10
TATCTTACACGATTATAAGATAAAAGTAAAGCTGCCTTCGGAATTATTTTTAATTAAATCAAAGACTTACGATCAAATATTAGATCTTCTAACAATTTTAAAATAGTGTAAGATCTGCGACCGCGATCTTAGGGATATTCGTGAAAAGCTTCAAAAATCAAATCAGCTGAAAACTGTGTTCACTGCTCCCTATGCTAGAATACCAAGATAGGCAGATAAAAAACGCTGCACCGGAACAGACGGCAGACCTTCCTACTAAGCAAACTGAATCAAACCCGGCAGACCGGAATAAATATTAGAATAACAAGGGATCAAAATATGAGCACTATAAACAGAAAACTCTCGGTAACATTTACAGTTCCCCTTTTTATCATTGCCTTCTTTGCCATTGCCGGAATTTACACCATGGGCAGAACCTCTGCAACCAGGGCAAGCCAGACCATCTTCTCCAGCATGCTGGAATCAAACAGCAGATATATCAGTGACTGGGTGGGAGAAAACATAAAATACGTAAAAAACTATGCAGAGCTGGTCAACAGCGACAAACTTAAAGTCAACACTCTGAGTGATGCAAGACTTTCCGGAATTGCAACCTCGGTGGTTGGATGTCTTTCACTCTCCTTCACTTCAGAAACCGACGGCAAACTCTACTCCCCGATCGCAGATCCGGATGAACTGCAGAAAAGCGGCTATGAACCTAGAAAGCGTGACTGGTACACAAATGCGGTAAAAAAGGGCGGAGCTCCGGTTATTTCCGATCCATACATTGATGCCGTCAGCCAGAAACAGATCATTACCATATCCCAGCAGGCAAAGGGCGGAGTAGCGGCAGCCGACATCACTACTGAAACCGTTTCCACACTGATTTCACAGATTAAAGTTCCCGGTAACGGCTTTGCCGTGATCACCTACGGCGACAGCAACCGGATCCTGGCCCACCCTGACAGGGAGATGACAGCAAGAGGGATCAGTGAAATAGACGCAAGCCTGACCTCCGCAAAGATTTCCGAAATTATGGACAATTCAGCAGAGGGGCTCACAACCAGGATTGAATTTACCGGAGGAAGGACCATGGTGGCAATGGGAATTCCAATCAGTACGCTTAACTGGAAAATGATCATTTTCATTGAAAGAGAGTTCTTCTACACCACCACCAACCGGATGCTTAGCCTTGTAAGTCTGCTTACCCTGCTGATTGCAGTTCTGGCATATTTCGGCCTTAAGATCTACGTTGCAAGAAAGATGGTGGTTCCGATCAAGGCGGTAAGACGTCATATCAGTGCACTTCGCAACGGTAAGATCGCTCTCAACTCCAAACTGGAGGTTGATTCCGACGATGAAATCGGGGATATGAGTTCATCACTGAATGATTTCCTGGAGCATCAGTACGGCAGCATCGAGCAGATCAGCGAACAGATCAGAAGCCGACATCAGTCAGCCCAGGAAAGCAGCCGCACCTTCCTGGAGAGTGTGGACTCCCAGAAGGAGAATGTCTCCTCCATGACCTCCATGTTAAGAAGCATGGATGAGCTGACCAGAAACATCATCGAAAAGACCGGCATCACCCTCAGAAACATAGGTGAAATCAGCCGCACTTCGGCAAACGGCATCAGTCTAGTTTCCGAATCCAAGAACACCATGGAAAGGCTGTCCTCCTCCATCAGCACCACCGAGCAGGCCATCACCAGCACCGCCAACTATTCCGAGGAGATCGCCCACCTGTCTGAAAACATCAAGGCCATTGCCGAACAGACCAACCTGCTGGCACTCAACGCCGCTATCGAATCCGCCCGTGCAGGCGAACACGGCCGCGGCTTTGCGGTGGTTGCAGACGAGGTGCGCGGACTTGCCATCAAGACCAGGGAATCAACCGACAAGATCCAGACCACGGTTGAGGCGCTCACCGCCAGCATGCAGAGTACCATTAACAAGATTGAAACAAGTCTGGATGACTGCCGGGCATCCATGGACTGCAATGAAAGGGTTATCCGGTTCATGAACAGCATCCTCGAACAGATCAGCACCACCAACAGTACCGCCGCACAGATCACCGACTGCGCCAACGAGCAGACCAGCATGATTACCACGGTTGATCACGAAATTGAAAAAATCAACCGGGTACAGGCTGTTGTGGAGACCTCGATGAACCAGATGGTGGATACCAACCGTGAGGTGGAAAGGGAAACCAACACACTGATCGAAGATCTGCTGCAGAACCGGAAAACCAGCTGATCAAGAGACGAATTGAAACCTGATTGATCGTTCCTCTCTTTCCGACGGGCCGGCAGGGAGAATGATCAATCAATCAATCAATCGATCACTCACTCGTTCTATCAATCATTTGTCCGTAGTGCCTTCACTATCGTACTGTCAGCCTGCGAAATCGACTGACAGACGGATCGTATAGCACTTACGTCACAGTAAGAACATCGCCTCCGCACCGCCCGGATCCTCCGACTGCAGCTTCACTTCAGTTACGGTTCACACCTGTGCATTTTCACTACGGAGCAAAACCGGGTTCCTCTTCTACAGTCTCACTTCTCTAATCACCCTTCTATAGACTAACTTCTATAGACTCACTTCTCAAATCTCCCTTCTACTGTCCCTCTTCTCTTCTCTTCTCTTCTCTTCTCTCCTCTCCGCTCCCCTGCACTGCCGCCTGATTTTCTCATTCTCCAACTTGCCTCCTCTGTGTCCGTACTTCACCCCGCTCCGACCTGCAGCATATCCAGCGCACCGCACAAATTCAGTTCAAAGTACGGATCCCTCTGCACCCGCGGGTTACCTGGAAAAGAACCCTTTCCGCTGTTCCCGACTCCCGGAATAGCATTTTTTGAACAATTAATCAGTTATTGAAACAGTGTAAAAATTCCGCTATAATTTGAAGCAGATCAAAAGTTGATTTAGAGATTAACAATGAACACAAACTTTATTTTATCTATTCATCATCATCATCGTCCTAAATAGTCTTTCAGGATGGTGAGCTGGAAGACATTATCTTCCGGCGGGCAGATCGAAAAAAGTTGCTGAACCCTTGGAAGATAACCGCTTCCGAGGGTTTTAGTTTTTAAGTTTATTACAAGTGGGAGGAGCTGTTCACCGCAAGGGGGCAGCCAGGATAGTTATGAGTAGCAATCGTTTAAGAATAGCAATGCAGAAATCCGGCAGATTAAGTCAGGATTCACAGGATTTATTGAAGAGCTGCGGCTTGAAGATCAACAAGCGCGAGGATCGTCTGATCGCTCACGTGGAAAACATGCCGATCGACATACTGCGCGTACGTGACGACGATATTCCGGGGCTGGTAATGGACGGCGTGGTTGATTTGGGGATCGTAGGCGAGAACGTACTGGAGGAGACCAGACTTGAGCGTGTGGCTCTGGGACTTAGAACCGAATTCAAGACTCTGCGCCGTCTTGACTATGGTGACTGCCGTCTGTCACTGGCAATTCCGACCGAAGAGGTTTGGCACGGAGAAGTGTCTCTCAACGGCAGCAAGATCGCAACCACCTATCCGAACCTGCTCAAGCAGTATCTGAACAAATTTGAAATCGAATACAAGCCGGTTCTTCTGACCGGTTCTGTAGAAGTGGCTCCCCGTGCCGGTCTTGCCGATGCAATCTGTGATCTGGTAAGTTCAGGTGCCACCATTGAAGCCAACGGTCTCAAAGAGGTTCAGGTTGTCTTCAGATCAAAAGCGGTGCTGATCCAGCGTTCCAAGGAGCTGTATCCTGAAAAGCAGGCTGTACTTGATCAACTTCTGCCACGCCTTGACGGCATGCTGAAGGCCCGCGGCAGCAAATACATCATGCTTCACGCCCCTAAGGACAGTCTCGACCGGATCATTGAACTTCTGCCTGGTGCGGAAAAACCTACCATTCTGCCTCTTGCCCATACCGACAAGATGGTTGCAGTGCATGTAGTTGCCAAGGAATCCCACTTCTGGGAGACCATGGAGAAAATCAAGCAGCTGGGTGCAAGTTCCATTCTGGTACTGCCGATCGAGAAGATGCTCGACTAACTGCAGACAGTTCACCGGCCGGAGCACAGAACGCCAATGCAGGTTCCCTGTGCATGAGCGCAGGTTCACTAATGTTCCGGTCTAACGATCAACATAGAAAACTATACAAAGGCTGATAGAAAAAAATGCGTACCGTAATCTGGAAAGATTTATCAGAAGCTGAACGTCAGGAGGTTCTGACCCGTCCTGCCGTAAGTTCAAAACTTGATATTGTCGGCATCGTCACCGATATCGTGGACAGGATCAAAAAGGAAAAGGATCAGGCTCTGCTGGAATTCACCGCCAAGCTTGATCATGTTACCGACGGCAAGATCAGACTGACTGCGGAGGAGATCTCCGAAAAATGCGCCGCAGTACCGCAGGCGCTCAAGGATGCCATCGTTCATGCAAAAGAGAATATCAGCGCCTTCCACGAGCAGCAGAAGACCGCTCCGGTGGTGGTGCACACCCAGCCGGGGATCACCTGTGAACTGCACACCCACGCCATCGACAATGTAGGTCTGTATGTTCCCGGAGGTTCCGCACCGCTGGTAAGCACCGTGCTGATGCTGGCAATTCCGGCACAGATCGCAGGATGCAAAAGAGTGATCATGTGCTCTCCTCCTCCGGTTGCCAATGAAATCGTCTATGCAGCACAGCTGTGCGGTGTTCAGGAAATCTACACCATCGGCGGTGCCCAGGCGGTTGCAGCCATGGCATACGGCACCGAGACCGTAGGCAAGGTGGACAAGATTTTCGGACCGGGCAACGCCTTTGTTACCGAAGCCAAGAAACAGGTGTCCAAGGACAACCGTGGCGCCTCCATCGATATGCCGGCAGGTCCTTCCGAGGTACTGGTAATTGCAGATCGCAAATCAAATCCGGCCTTTGTCGCCTCAGATCTGCTGTCACAGGCCGAACACGGTCCGGACTCCCAGGTGATCCTGGTTACCGAAGATCTGGAATTCAGCAGACTGGTGGAAGCAGAACTTGAAAAGCAGCTTGCAGTGCTGCCGCGCCGCCAGATTGCAGAAAAGGCCCTCTCGGCAAGCCGCATCATTATCTGCGACAATATGAATGATGCCTGCGAAATTTCCAACGAATATGCGCCGGAACATCTGATCCTGCAGGTGGAGAACGCCCGCAGCTTGCTGCCGCAGCTACGCAATGCCGGATCGATCTTCGTCGGAGCCTGGACTCCGGAATCAGCCGGCGACTATGCCAGCGGCACCAACCACACTCTTCCTACCTACGGTTACGCAAAAACCTATTCAAGTCTCGGTCTTGCCGACTATATGCGCCGCTATACCGTGCAGGAGCTGACTGCCGATGCACTTAAGGCACTGAGCGGCACCATTATTGAGATGACCAATGCCGAAGGTCTGATGGCCCACCAGCGTGCGGTAACCGTCAGAACCGCACAGATAAAGGGGGACTTATAAGATATGTCACTTACCGAACTTGCCTGTAAAAGGGTGCAGGAGCTGACCCCCTACCAGTCGGCCCGCAGGATTGGAGGAAAGGGCAGGATCTACCTTAATGCCAATGAAAATCCCCTCAGCATCAACTATGAACTTGACTCCGGATGCTATAACCGGTATCCGGACTGCCAGCCGGAAGAGGTTCTGAGCGCCTATGCCGCATACGCCGGCCTGGAGCCGCAGCAGATCATGGTATCCCGCGGTTCAGACGAGGCCATCGGTCTTCTGGTAAGAACCTTCTGTGAACCGGGAAAAGAGCAGATCCTGATCTGCCCTCCGACCTACGGTATGTATTCAATTGCCGCCGAAACCAACGGGATCGGCGTGGTCAAGGTTCCGCCGCGGGAGGATTTCCAGCCGGACACCGCAGCCATCAAAGCGGCCATGGAGCAGAACCGTGTTAAGGTAATCTTCTTCTGTTCACCTAACAATCCGACCGGAACCATCATCGATGAAAAAATTCTGCGCGAAATGCTTGAATACACTAAAGATCGCGCCCTGGTGGTGGTGGATGAGGCCTACATCGAATTCAACTCCGACAGAACCGTGGTCGGAATGCTGAAGGAATACAGCAATCTGGTTATAACCCGCACTCTGTCCAAGGCCTTCGGTCTTGCCGGACTGCGCTGCGGTTTTACCCTGGCGGCCCCTGAAATCATCAGTCTGCTGCTCAAGGTCATCGATCCCTATCCAATCTGCGCCCCGGTTGCCCAGGTTGCCACCGCAGCCCTGCAGCCGAAAAATCTGGAGATTGTTTTCGAACGCGTGGAAATGCTCAACCGCATCCGCGATACTTTCGCCGACCGTGTTGCAAAACTGTCTTTTGTTAAAAAGGTCTACCCGTCAAGCGGCAACTACAGTCTGATTGAATTCACCGACGGTGAGAAACTGTTCGACTTCATGAAGCAGAACGGGATCATTCTGCGTGACTTTAATGACAAGCCCCGCCTTAAGAACTGCGTGCGCATCACCGTGGGCACCCAGGAGGAGATGAATCAGGTACTCGAGGCCATGGAGAAATTCGAAAAGTGAAAAAGTATTTATTTATAGACCGCGACGGTACCCTGGTGGCAGAGCCCGATGATGAACAGGTTGACGCCCTCGGCAAGATCAGATTTGAACCAGGTGTAATCCCGGCACTGCTCAAACTGCAGTCCGCCGGCTATGAACTGATCATGGTAAGCAACCAGGACGGCCTGGGCACCGACAGTTTTCCGCAGCAGGATTTTGAAATCCCCCAGAATTTCATTCTGGATGTACTGAGTTCCCAGGGGGTTCATTTCTCGGACATTCTGATCTGCCCGCACTTCCCTCACGAAAACTGCACCTGCCGCAAACCGAAGATCGGGCTGGTGGAGAAATATCTGCAGCGTACCGACTGGGATCGCACCAGATCCTATGTAATCGGCGATCGCGAGACTGATGTTCAGCTCGGCACCAATATGGGGATCGGCTCGTTCAAATACAACCGCGAAACCCTGGACTGGAACACCATCGCAAGGAACATTGCAGATCATGAACGTACCGCCCATGTGGTACGCAACACCAGGGAAACCAAGATAGATCTGTACGTAAACCTGGATCACCCGGGTGATTCAAAGATTGATACCGGGATCGGTTTCTTCGACCATATGCTGGATCAGATCGCCTCCCACGGCAACTTCCAGCTGATCCTCAAGGTGGACGGAGATCTCAACGTCGACGAGCACCACACTGTTGAAGATACCGGAATTGCCCTGGGCACCGCCCTCAAAGAGGCGCTTGGGGATAAACGCGGCATCGTACGCTTTGCCTTCGTACTGGCCATGGATGAGGTTCATGCAAAACTTGAAGGCTTCAGCACCTCTCTGCTCAATGAGGAGCTCGGGGTTGCCATCGACATTTCCGGCAGAGCATTCACCAGCTTCATCTGTGATGCTGAATTCATGCGCGATCATGTGGGTGACTTCCCTACCGAAATGGTTCCGCACTTCTTCAGATCTCTGGCCGATGCCATGGGACTGACTCTTCACATGAATGTGACCAGCGGCAACACCCACCATCAGGTGGAGGCTCTGTTCAAAGGCTTCGGCCGCGCTCTTCGATCTGCAATCAAGATCGAAGGTTCGGCACTGCCTTCAACCAAGGGGGTGCTCTAATGAACAAACCTAAGATAACCATTATCGATACCGGCTGTGCCAATCTGTCCTCGGTTAAACTGGCTTTCGACCGTCTGGGCGTTGACACCACCGTGAGCTTTGATCCGGATGACATCAGAAAGGCGGACAAGCTGATCCTGCCGGGCGTGGGAACTGCAGTTGCAGCCATGCAGATGCTCCGGGAGCGCCGTCTTGTAGATCTGATCCGTGAAGCACGGCAGCCTCTTTTAGGGATCTGTCTGGGCATGCAGATGCTCGCAACCCTGTCAGAGGAGAAAATGAACAGCGGCGAAAACGTACCCTGCCTTGATCTGGTAAAGGCCCGGGTTGGTCTGATGCAGACCGGCGGTCTGCGCCTGCCGCACATGGGCTGGGATCAGATAACCGCCACCGCGGATCACCCTCTGCTCAAAGGGATCCCGGACGGAAGCTATTTCTATTTCGTGCACTCCTATGCCATGGAGGTCTGTGAGGGGACTGTCGCCACCTGCGACTACGGCGGAAAATTCACCGCGGTGGTGCAGCACGGCAATTTCACCGGAACCCAGTTCCATCCGGAAAAATCCGGAGCAATTGGAGCCAGACTGCTAACCAATTTTGTGGAAATGTAAGTTATGATTATTCCTGCAATCGATTTAATAAACGGAAAAGTAGTCAGACTGTTTCAGGGGGACTACGGTCAGAAGACCGAATATACCTACAGCCCGCAGGAACGGTTTGATCTGTATGTAAGTGAAGGTGCACAGCAGCTGCACCTGGTAGATCTGGACGGTGCCAAGGATCCTGCAAAAAGGCAGCTTGCGGTAATCGCAGATCTGATCAGGAACACCCCGGTGCCGGTACAGATCGGCGGCGGCATCCGCAGCGAAAAGGATGTGGCGGATCTGCTGGACATCGGCGCCAGCCGTGTGGTTATCGGCTCCACCGCCGTCAAAGATCCGGATCTGGTGGGTTCCTGGATGAATAAATACGGTTCAGAGCGGATCGTACTGGCTCTTGACGTCAACATCGTGAACGGTCAGCGCCTGATTGCGGTTGCCGGATGGCAGCGCGACAGCGGCATCACCATTGAATCACTGATTGAACGCTACCGTCAGTACAACCTCAGACATGTGCTGTGCACTGATATCAGCCGTGACGGAACCCTCAAGGGCTCCAACAATGAACTCTACCGTTATCTAGTTGACAATTTCAGTGACATCACCTTCCAGGCATCCGGCGGGATCGGTTCTCTTGAAGATCTGAGAACTCTCAGAACCTCCGGGGTGCAGAGCATTATCATCGGACGCTCACTGCTTGAAGGAAAATTCACCGTGAAGGAGGCTCTGGCATGCTGGCAAAACGCATAATTCCCTGCCTTGATGTAAAGGATGGCGTGGTGGTCAAGGGAGTACAGTTCCGCAACCATGAAGTCATGGGTGACATTGTACCTCTGGCAAGAAGATACGCTGATGAAGGTGCGGATGAACTGGTATTCTACGATATCACCGCCTCCTCCGATTCCCGCGTGGTGGACAAAAGCTGGGTGCGCCGGGTGGCTGAGGTTATCGATATTCCGTTCTGTGTAGCAGGCGGGATCCGCAGTATCGAGGATGCCGGACGCATTCTGGAATACGGTGCGGACAAGGTTTCAATCAACTCACCTGCCCTTGCAGATCCGGAACTTATCACCCGTCTGGCCGACCGTTTCGGCGTTCAGTGCGTAGTGGTCGGTATTGACTCCTACTTTGATGCAGAACTTGACCGCTACTGTGTGAAGCAGTACACCGGCGTGGTAAGCAAAACCAGAACCACCGCCTGGAGTACCCAGGACTGGATCCGGGAGGTGCAGCAGCGCGGTGCCGGCGAAATTGTGCTCAATATGATGAACCAGGACGGCATGAGAAAAGGTTACGATCTGGAACAGCTTAAGACCATGCGCAGCATCTGCAATGTTCCGCTGATTGCCTCCGGCGGCGCCGGGGAGATGGAGCATTTCAGGGATGCATTCAGACAGACCGACGTGGACGGCTGTCTTGCCGCCTCGGTATTCCACAAGGGAATAATATCCATACCGGAACTTAAAAACTATTTGCGTAAAGAAGGAGTAGCAATCCGTGACTGACAATTTCAATCTTGATCCGGAATCACTTGACTGGGAAAAAGTTAACGGCATGATGCCGGTAATTGTTCAGAACTATGAAACCGGCAAAGTGCTGATGTTCGCCTACATGAACCGCGAGGCTCTCGACAAAACCATGGAACTCGGCAAGGCGACCTTTTTCAGCAGAACCAAACAGAGACTGTGGACCAAAGGCGAAGAATCACAGCATTATCTCTTTGTTAAATCCATCACCACCGACTGTGATCGCGATACACTGCTTCTTATGGCCGATCCGGTAGGTCCGACCTGCCACAACGGTACCGAAAGCTGTTTTGACGATCAGCCGGAACTGCCGTTTGCATTTCTGGCGGCACTGGAGGCACTGGTTGAATCACGCAAGAATTCCTCCCCTGAAGAAAGCTATACCGCCAAACTGTTCCATAACGGCATACCGCGCATAGCTAAAAAAGTCGGAGAGGAGGCGGTTGAAACTGCACTGGCAGCTGTTACCGATGATGATAAGGAATTTATCGGCGAAGTTGCAGATCTGCTGTTCCATACCACAGTACTGCTCAGCGCCAAGAATAAAAAGCTGACCGATGTTATCGAATGTCTGCAGGAACGTCACTCTGATTTCAAGAACTACAAGATCCTTCATGCCATTAAAAAGGCAAGAACCTGCTAGACTCAGGTAAATTAGAATTACTCGAACCCGCCGGCTGAACAGTTGCGGGTTTTATTGTTTCAGCAGAAACTGGCACAGATTTCATTCTGGTTCGATCAGAGGAATATATACAGGTTTCAAAAATTTACAATACCTGAGTATTTCCTTTTGAATTCTGTCTACTGTATTTGGATCTATACCGTTTACAGGACGGACTACTCTGCCTTCCTTCTCTTCTGCACCAATTACAATGTAACCACCACCCCAATTATCAATATCATTGGCAAAGGCGCTAATTGTTTTCAAGGTGGTTTCCGGATTCCATCCTAGCTTAAATTCAATTCTGGCCCATTCTACAATATTTTCTGACAAAAGCTTATCTATAGTAATCGGAATCGACATATAACCCGTAAACGCTCCATAATAACATTTGATGCTACTTAAGATTGTTTAAAATCAACAATCCAACCTTTTCTTTTTTCAATAAGGTTTAACTTTTTATAGGAAATACTACTTGAAATAATATTTCCATCAATATCTTTAACAAGGTAGGAGCCACTCTGTCTCCGACCGTATATAAATCCTGTCTGATTGTTTATCCTGACTTTATCAAACAG
>JAEEGJ010028910.1_pt1 | contig 10983 bp, 7 predicted proteins | sample 8958761 | NCBI WGS metagenome assembly JAEEGJ01 (sample SAMN16246546, study PRJNA631951) | gut metagenome | biome: gut microbiome; feature: rumen; material: RS-attached | host: Bos | place: Iran: Karaj | collected 2018-10
CAGTCAAAAATGTGACGGTAACTTTTGATGCAGATGGGGGCAGCTGCAGTCCCGGGTCGAAAACGTTCAGTTATGGAGAGGCATATGGAATACTTCCGACAGCTGTAAGAAACGGATATACTTTTCTTGGCTGGTATACCTCAAAGACCGGTGGAGAACAGATAACTCGGAATAAGGTGATAACAAACGCCGAAGACCATACGCTGTATGCTCATTGGAGTGCTGAGGAAGCAGTCAATGTGACAGTTACCTTCAATGCCAACGGAGGAACAACGTCGGTTCAGACTAAGACGGTAACTTTCGGAAGCGCATTCGGAGAACTTCCGACTGCTGCAAGGGATGGATATGTTTTTCTTGGCTGGTATACCGCATTGAATGACGGATACAGTGTGGATGCGGCATCGATAGTAGGCAATACGAGCGATTTTGTATTATATGCGCTATGGAAACAGGAAGAAGCAGTGAAGGTAACGGTCAGCTTTGATGCCAATGGCGGAACCGCTACCATGAACAGCAAAACATATACATATGGAAAAAAATATGAGGAGCTACCGGGTGCAAATCGAAACGGATATTCTTTCCTTGGCTGGTATACCTCAAAGACAGACGGAGAACAAGTGACCACAAATACAGTGGTGACAAATACCGAAGCCCATACACTGTATGCTCATTGGAGTGCTGAGGAGGCAGTGAATGTAACAGTTACCTTCAATGCCAACGGAGGAACGACGTCGGTTCAGACCAAGACAGTAACTTTCGGAAGTGCATTCGGAGAACTTCCGACAGCTGTAAGAAGCGGATATAATTTCCTTGGCTGGTATACTGCTCTGAACGATGGGTACAGTGTGGATGCGACATCGATAGTAGCCAATACAACTGATTTTACCTTATATGCCCATTGGAGTAAGAAAGATTCAAATGAAGAAAACAATGATCCCTCAAATCCCGACGAAACCACGGAGCCGTCGGATCCGGGTAAGCCCGATGTCTCGGATGAAGTTGTGAAGCTGAAAGGCATTACGCTTGATAAGACAACAGCCGAAATGAAAGAAGGGGATACGATAGCACTTACGGTGAAGTTTGATCCCGAGAATGCGACAAATAAGAAAATAGCCTGGTCGAGTTCGGATAAAGAGGTTGCGACTGTTGATAACGGAAACGTAACTGCCGTAAAAGCCGGGACGGCTACAATTGAAGCTATATCGATAGAAGGCGGATATAGGGCGCAGTGTACGGTGACTGTTTCGGAAAAAGAGTCGCCCCTCGGTCCGTCGGAACCCGATCTGTCACAATATACGGCAAGCGAGAATGTGATAGCTGTCAAATCCATCAATCTTAAAAAGTCACTGTTTTACGGCTTGAAGGGAGCAAAGAAGTTTTATCTGATCGACGGAGATTACTCTGCAGTGACGATAAAAGGCAGTACACTTACCGTATTGCATGATGGTACTGTAACGATCCAGGCGGTCGGAAAAGACGGAACGAAGCTGGCTGAGGCTACAGTCAGCGTGATCACGCCGGTAGTGAATCCGGATGCGGAGTATATGATATTCCGAAGAGGCTACCTGGATATGAACGGCTATATCAATTCCACTGTTCAGCCATCTTCCTGGAAGAGTTCGAATAAGAAGGTCGCTGAGGTGAACCGTGAAGGTATCCTGACTCTCAAAAAATCCGGAACCGTAAAGATAACGGCAACATTCCCCTCAAAAGCAGGAATGACTGCCAAGAAGCTGACTGTTAAGCTGACAGTAAGGATGCCGCAGTTTAGGAAAAGCACATATACAGTTAAAGTGGGGCGTACGGTCAATACTTCCGTGAAAAATGTTTATCTGAACGATATAACGAATTTCAGAATTGAAAACGAATCTTTAGCCGAGGTTGACGTATATGGAAATGTTACCGGATTATACAAGGGAACCACTAAACTGTACATGACAGTAAACGGCATCGAGTACGAGGCCAATATCAAGGTCAAGTAGTGAATTACATTAAGTATAGCTGTGACGAGAAGCGGTGAATAAGCCGCTTCTCTTGACATTTGCCGCGTTTCCCCATATCATATATCAGATACAGAGGTGTAGAAGATGCGTTTTGTGATACAGAGGGTGACGGAGGCCAGTGTCACCATTGAAGGAAAAGTCAGGGGCAGCATAGGCAGAGGCTTTATGGTGCTGATCGGTATCAGCGAAAGCGATACCAGGGAAGTAGCCGATAAGATGGTGAAAAAGCTGGTGGGGATGCGGATTTTCGCAGATGAAAATGACAAGACTAATCTGTCGCTGGCTGATGTTAACGGAAGTCTTCTGCTGATATCACAGTTCACACTGTATGCGGACTGCAAGAAGGGAAACAGGCCGAGCTTCATTAAAGCAGGCGGTCCCGAAATGGCGACGGCTTTATACGAATATATTATAGAAGAATGTAAAAAGAGCGTGCCTGATGTGCAGACCGGAGAATTCGGAGCGGATATGGCGGTAAGTCTTAATAATGACGGACCGTTCACCATAATACTTGACTCGGAGGAGTTGTAAATGTACAAGAAAGTATCAAAAGACCAAAACTTTGTGACAAGGGAAAAGGAAGTAGAGCAGTTCTGGAAAGATAAGGATATCTTCAGGAAGAGCATTAAGGAGCGTGAAGGCTGCCCTACTTACATGTTTTATGACGGACCGCCTACGGCCAACGGAAAGCCGCACATAGGTCACGTGCTGACCAGAGTCATTAAGGATATGATACCCAGATACCGTACCATGAAGGGATATATGGTTCCCAGAAAGGCCGGCTGGGATACCCACGGTCTGCCCGTGGAGATAGAGGTGGAGAAGAGCCTGGGTCTTGACGGCAAGGACCAGATAGAAGCATACGGCCTGGAACCTTTCATCGAGAAGTGTAAGGAATCCGTATGGAAGTATAAGGGAATGTGGGAAGATTTCTCGGGAACCGTAGGTTTCTGGGCTGATATGGATAACCCCTACGTAACCTATCATGATGATTATATCGAGTCAGTATGGTGGGCCCTTAAAGAGATATGGAAGAAAGACCTGCTGTACAAGGGCTTCAAGATCGTGCCTTACTGCCCCCGCTGCGGTACGCCGCTTTCGGCGCAGGAAGTAGCACAGGGATATAAGGATGTGAAGGAGCGTTCGGCTATCGTTCGTTTCAAGTGCAAGGATGAGGATGCTTATATACTTGCCTGGACCACAACGCCCTGGACCCTGCCTTCCAACGTGGCTCTCTGCGTTAACCCGACAGAAACCTACTGCAAGGTAAAGGCTGTAGACGGATATACCTATTATATGGCAGAAGCACTGCTTCATACAGTGCTTGACCAGCTGCTTAGCAAAGAAGACAAGGAAGAGGGCAAGGCTGCTTTCGAAGTACTTGAGACCTATAAGGGTACGGATCTGGAGCGCAAGGAATATGAGCCTCTTTATGACTGTGCAAAGGAAGTGGCAGACAAAACTCATAAGAAGGGCTTCTATGTAGTATGTGATGAATACGTTACCATGACAGACGGTACCGGTATCGTACATATCGCTCCTGCTTTCGGTGAAGATGATGCCAACGTGGGACGCAAGTATGACCTGCCCTTTGTACAGATGGTTGATGAGTCCGGACATATGAAGCCGGAGACTCCTTTTGCAGGACAGCGCTGCAAGCCTACCGAGAAGGAGATAAAGGAAGGTGCTGTAAGCGCCGATCCCGAGGTACTTAAGGATCTGTCTTCAAGAAAGCTGCTCTTCGCAGCTCCGAAGTTCGAGCACAGCTATCCTCACTGCTGGAGATGCGAGACACCGCTTCTCTATTATGCGCGTGAGAGCTGGTATATAAAGATGACTGCGGTGAAGGAAAACATGATCCGCAATAACAACAAGATCCACTGGATCCCCGATTCCATAGGAAAAGGACGTTTCGGTGACTGGCTTGAGAACCTTCAGGACTGGGCTATCTCACGTAACCGTTACTGGGGTACTCCGCTGAATATCTGGGAGTGCGAGTGCGGTGAACTTCATTCCATAGGTTCACGCGCAGAACTGGCCGAGCTCACAGGAGATCCCAAGTCTGCAGAGGTAGAGCTTCACAGACCTTATATCGATGATGTGACCTTCCCCTGCCCTAAGTGCGGCAAGACCATGCACCGCGTGCCCGAGGTTATCGACTGCTGGTTTGATTCCGGTGCGATGCCTTATGCACAGCATCACTATCCTTTTGAGAATAAGGAACTGTTCGAAGCACAGTATCCCGCACAGTTCATATCAGAGGCTGTGGATCAGACCAGAGGCTGGTTCTATTCACTACTGGCAGAGTCAACATTGCTCTTTGATTCACCCTGCTACGAGAACGTTATCGTCCTCGGACATGTACAGGATGAGAACGGTCAGAAGATGAGCAAGTCCAAGGGCAACGCGGTAGATCCTTTCGATGCGCTGGAGAAGCACGGCGCAGATGCGATAAGATGGTATTTCTACATCAACTCAGCTCCCTGGCTGCCCAACCGTTTCCATGACGGAGCCGTTACCGAAGGCCAGAGAAAGTTCATGGATACGCTGTGGAATACCTATGCATTCTGGGTACTCTATGCAGAGATCGATCAGTTCGATGCATCAAAGTATACACTGGAATATGACAAGCTGCCGGTAATGGATAAGTGGCTGTTATCCAGACTGAACACGGTCGTAGGTGAGGTGGATTCCTGCCTTAACGATTACAAGATCCCCGAAGCTGCAAGAGCGCTGGATCAGTTCGTGGATGAGATGAGCAACTGGTATGTGCGCCGCTGCCGTGAGAGATTCTGGGCAAAGGGCATGGAGCAGGACAAGATAAATGCGTACATGACTCTTTATACTGCGCTTGTTACAATATCCAAGGCAGCTGCTCCGATGATACCTTTCCTTACAGAGCAGATATATCAGAACCTGGTGATCAGCGTTGATCCTTCGGCTAAGGAATCCATACATCTGTGTGATTATCCCGAAGTGAATCAGGCCTTCATAGATAAGAAGCTGGAAGAGCAGATGGATGCGGTACTGAAGGTAAAGACCATAGGCCTCGCAGTCAGAAATGCCGCAAACATAAAGAGCAGACAGCCCATCGGAAAGATGTATGTAAAGGCTCCTTTCACAATGGAGGATTCTTATATAGCGGTAGTAAAGGATGAGCTGAATGTTAAGGAAGTAGTATTCACCGATGATGTAAGAGAGTTTACTTCCTATACCTTCAAACCCCAGCTGAAGACCGTTGGTCCCAAGTACGGCAAGCAGCTCAAGGGCATACAGGAATATCTTGCAAATGTTGACGGCAACTCGGCCATGGATACCCTTAAGGGTGAAGGCGCACTGAAGTTCGAGGTTAACGGTGCAGAAGTTGAACTTAAGGAAGAAGATCTGCTGATCAGCATGGCACAGAAGGAAGGCTATGCAACTGAAGCTGACGGTGATGTGACCGTGGTCATGGATACCAAGCTTTCCGACGAACTGCTGGAGGAAGGCTATGTGAACGAGATCATAAGCAAACTCCAGAACATGCGTAAGGACAGCGGTTTCGAGGTAATGGACAGGATAGTATTCTCACTGACCGGAAACGAAAAGCTTGCGGAAGTGGTAAAGAAGAATGCGGACTCCATCTCTACCAAGGTGCTTGCGGATCAGATACTCTATGATGAAGATGTTCCCGGCGCAAAGGAAATGAACATCAACGGAGAGACTGCGAACATCGGCGTGAAGAAAAACTGATGGGAAGCAAAGAGATCAACATAGAAGAAATAATGGATCAGATCCGTGCAGGGATTAAAGAAAAAGGCTTAAAGGAAAGTGAACTTAAGCTGCCCGATATCATGCAGTATTATACGGATGATATGAAGCCGTCTTTGGCTGCACGGATTAAAAACAAAATAAAAAAGATGACAGGGCGCAGATGATCAGATTATTCGGAAGATCGGCAGGCAGCAGCGCAGCAGCGGGATATGTAAAAAAACTTATCCGGGACGGGAACGATAAGGCTGCAGGTACTGCCTACGGGATAACTGAATACGAAGAAGCGAAAAGTGCCGCAGTTGGTGAGCTTGACAGGCTTTTTGAAAAGGCTCTCATGGAAGCGGGTGTAAATGCTGCGCGTATATTTGAAGCAAGGAAGATGCTGCTTGAGGATAAAGGTTTGGATCAGAGTATCCGGGACCTTATACTCCTGCAGCATTTTAGCGTATATGATGCAGTATGCAAAGTCTGTGACGGCGAAGCTGAGAAGCTTGAGAACAGCGGATCCGAGCTGATAGCTGCCAGGGCAGAAGATATCAGAGAGATAAGAGATCTGCTGACCGGAGCGCAGGCGCCGGAATTAAACGGCTTTCAGGATGATACCGTACTCTGTGCGGATATGCTTACGGCAGCCGAGATACTGGAGCTGGATCCGAAGAAGGTAAAAGGCATAGTCTGCGCCAGGGGTTCGGAACTGTCGCATGCAGCCATACTTGCTGCAGATCTTGGCATAGCATCGGTATGGGGCTGTGGGGATGAACTCATGGAAAGCGCGGAAGACGGCATGAGGATAGCTCTGGACACCGTGAGCGGCGAGGTCTTTGTGGGTCTCGATGAAGAAAGCGCAGCAGGCTTTATCAGGAGCAGGAACAGGAAAGAACTGCCGAATAAGTATAAAAAAGCCGGAGTAAAACTTTTTGCAAATATCGATAAAGCTTCGGATGTGATAAGACTCATGGGTACCGATGCTGCGGGTGTAGGTCTGTTCAGGAGCGAGTATCTGTACATGGGCAGGACTGATGCACCAAATGAAGAAGAGCAGTTCCTTGAGTACAAAAAGGCCGTGCAGCTGATGAAGCCACTTCCCGTTACCGTAAGGACTGCGGACCTTGGCGGTGATAAGCTTCCGGCATATATGGAGGATAAGGGGCTGAGAGGACTGGCACTGTCCATAAGCGAAAGGGAACTGTTCAAAGCCCAGCTGCGAGCTATATACAGAGCGGCAAAATTCGGAAATATTAAACTGATGTTTCCGATGGTCAAGAATGCGGAAGAGTTTGAAAAAGCCCTGGAGATATGCAAAGAGGTAAGGAACGAATTAAAGAGCAGGGCAGCCGTGCCAATAGGTGTGATGATAGAGACTAAGGCAGCTGCGGAAGACAGCCTGGAACTTTCCAAGAGAGCGGATTTTATCAGTATAGGAACGAATGATCTGTATGCGGAAGTCCTTGGCATGGATAAAAGGGATGAGAGTATAGCTGATGAAACAGAGGCCCGGGAAGAAGTCCTGAAGCTGACAGAGAAGAGCATAAATAACGGCCATGAGGGCGGCGCTTATGTGGTGATCTGCGGAAGACTTGCCGAAAATGCGGCTTTTGCGGATAAGTTTATTGCTATGGGCGCAGACGGCGTGTCGCTTCCTGCGGCTTTGCTCGGATAAGGGGAAGCTTAAGGATGGGAGAGAAGAGAAGCGGCAGGATCTGTTTCGTGATACAGCGCTACGGACTCGAAGTAAACGGCGGAGCGGAACTGCACTGCAGGCAGCTTGCCGAACATATGCTTTCATATTATGACGATATAGAAGTACTGACCACGAAAGCCCTGGATTATATAAGCTGGGCGGATCATTACGAAAAAGATGAAGAGGATATCAACGGGATACACGTAAGAAGGTTTTCCGTTGAAAAGGAAAGAGATCTGAAAGTCTTCGCTCCTCTGAACAGACAGTTTGAAAAAAAGGGACTGCCTGAGGAAAGAGAAGAAGAGTGGCTGATAAAGCAGGGACCTTATGCTCCCGCTATACCTGCGTACATCAGGGCGCACAGGGATGAGTATGAGGCATTTATTTTCTTTACATATCTGTATTACACTACCGTAGAAGGAATTAAAGCCGCAGGCGATAAGGCTGTGCTGATACCCACGGCCCATGAAGAACCTGCGATACATATGCATATTTATGACGGAGTATTTAATACGCCCAGAGGCATACTTTACAATACCGCCGTGGAAATGGCCATGGTAAATAAACTATTTCATAACGAAAAAGTTAAGTCATACACCGGCGGTGTGGGAGTGGAATTGCCTGAGAGCGTATCTGCCGACAGGTTCAGGGATAAATACGGCGCTGATCCCTTTATGCTTTATGTTGGCAGACTTGATGAAGCAAAGGGCGGGATAGAACTGTTGCGTTTTTTCAGTGAATATAAAAGGAGAAATCCTTCGGAACTTAAACTGCGCCTGATGGGAAAGAGCGCAATAAAGCTGCCGGATGATACGGATATCATCCCCATGGGTTTTGTCAGCGATGAAGATAAATTCGATGGCATGGCGGCGGCAGCGATCGTGATCATGCCTTCACCGAGAGAGAGCCTGTCAATGGTGGTGCTGGAAGGAATGAAGTGCGGAGCGCCGGTACTCGTTAACGGCAACTGTGATGTGCTGAAAGATCATTGCTTAAGGAGCAACGGTGCGCTCTATTATCAGAATTATTTTGAATTTGAAGGCTGCGTGGATTATCTTCTTAAACATGAGGAAGAGAAGAAACTTATGAGTGAAAATGCGATTAGATATGTGGATGAAAACTATCGCTGGGATATCATATGTGAGAGGCTGTGTGACTTGATATGATCTTCCGTATAGCCGTAGTACTCTATTTTTCCTGGTTCGGACTCTGCTGTCTGACCCCTCTGGTAGCCAAATCCGTGTTCAATATCGGAAACGGCACAGGTCTTAGCGTATCGGTATTGATGATCCTTTATATGATATTTATGCCTAAGGTGAATGCTTTTATAGTCGGACTCTGGCAGAAAAAAGCCGGCAGGACCATATTGTCGGTACTGGGAGTACTGTGCATTCTCGGGATTCTTGTGGCAGGAGGGATAACCGTCTGTATGATCAAAGCCTGCCATAATAAACCGGCAGGATCAGAAACTGCAGTGGTATTGGGCTGCAGGGTTTTTGAAGAAGGTCCGAGCCTTATGCTCCTTGCACGGCTGGAGGCTGCATATGAATATCTTGAAAAAAATCCGGGGGCAAAGTGCATAGTTTCCGGCGGACAGGGATCTGATGAACCGATATCCGAAGCCGAATGCATGTACAACTGGCTGGTGGATAAGGGCATTGATAACGACCGGATATACATGGAAGACAGGTCTACTTCTACAAGGGAAAATCTGCAGTTTTCCATGGAGATAGCACAAAGGGAAGGACTGAATAAAAACTTTGCCATAGCAAGTAACGGTTTTCATTGCTACAGAGCCGGAATGATAGGGCGTTCTCTGAATATAAGCACGGCTTCGATACCCGGGAAAACACCCGGATGGTTGCTGCCGACCTATTATCTGAGGGAACTCTATGGTGTGATATATGAATGGATAGTATAAAAAGGGCGGATCTGACGGATCCGCCCTTGGAGCATTTAAGGGGAATAATTTATTCTGCCTTATCCTCCGGACCTTCTATCACGATGCCGGATTTCTTCTCCTCTTCGGGAGCTTCCTCTTTAACTTCCTCAGCCTTTTCTTCCTCAGCAGCGGGAGCCTCTTCTTCTTTGGCTTCTTCTTCCTTTTTATCTTCCTCTTTGCTGTCGGAAGTAGCGCTCTTGATAACATCGGATACGGCCTTGGTGATCTTGCCGCTGACTTCGCTTACGAAACCGCCGATGCCGTTTAAGGTCTCTCCGAGAGTTCCGCCTATATCGCCGAGTACCTTCTCTACCTGATGGAACTCTTCCTGACGCCACTTATCATATTCGATGTCCTCGAGCTCATCATAGGCAGCCTTCTCCTTTGCAGGATAAATCCAGGCAGTCATGTCATGAACGCTGATGAGGATAGTAGCGCTTGTGGCATCACCGCTGTTGAAGGGCAGTTCGAATACTCTTAACAGCCCATCGGGAGTCTTCTTGCAGATAACGGGTTTGAAGCGGTTCTTGTCCTCGCGGTCAAGGGGATAGGTATAGCCGTCACCTTCTTCATCAAAGTAGATGCTGACTAAGCTTTCTGCCTCGCCCTTAACGAAATCGCTTCTTACTGCAAAGCGGAATACATAATCCGTATCCTTCTCAACATCGATCTTTCTTGAAATCTTTGTGGCAGCTCCGCCTTCGCCTATCTCGAAGCATTCAACGCTTTCTTCGTTTTCGGTAACGATGAGTCTTGTGCCCTTGTTGCTGGCGCAATCTTCAACCAGCTTGAAACCTCTTGCTTTGAAATCTATTATATTAGCCATTGTATATTCCTCCATATCATCAGAAAAAGCGTCCGTATAAACCGAAGCGACAAGCCTTATGGTCTGCTCGTCAACTTCGACTGCACGTCCGCTCTTTATAAGCCCCTTTGCCCTTTTCGGGTAAGTGGTACCAGTTATGTTACCGTTAATATCTGTCACAATAATGTTTTTTATCATGGGTGTCTTCCCCTTTATGACCACTGCTATTTAATTGTTCGACTTTACGTTTTTTATTATGGGTGTCTTCCCCTGTCACTCTCGATACTATCACAGTTTTACATAAAAGGTCAAGAAAAAAAGTGAATATTCCGATGGTTTCTGCTATACTTATGCTAAATATGAACTGAGGAGGCTTATCTGTGATGCGATCTCCACTTCCCTATGAATATTATCATGCGCCCATCCCGGGCGGCGGATATGTGACAGGTTTTTCCTATGATCCCTATGAGAAAAATGCGCTGTACTGCCGCACAGACATAGGCGGCTGCTATCGCTATTCTTATGAGGACAAATGCTGGCACAGCCTTATAGAACATGTGGGAATGGACGATCTGTCGGAAACTTTTCCCATAGCATTGGCCGCTTACAAAGGCAGGGTCTATATCGCCTGCGGAGACGGGAGAAGCGCGGGATGGCTGCCGGATCCCGATGTGAAGCTTGCGCCCTGCGGAAGGCTCTGTATCTCGGATGACCGAGGAGAATCCTTTACTTACGAGGATATACCCTGCTATATACACGGAAATCTTAGCGGTCGCGGAACCGGAAAGAGACTGGTGGT
>JAEEGJ010028913.1_pt1 | contig 10982 bp, 11 predicted proteins | sample 8958761 | NCBI WGS metagenome assembly JAEEGJ01 (sample SAMN16246546, study PRJNA631951) | gut metagenome | biome: gut microbiome; feature: rumen; material: RS-attached | host: Bos | place: Iran: Karaj | collected 2018-10
TTTAACAGGAGTTTTGCCGCTTTCACAGCTTGTGCACTTATATGTTGTTGATGTTTTTATATAATTTGTACAATATGTTACATTGGGACAATCTATATTATCAGCAACACACAACTTGCCATCACCTGATAAACTATATCCTGATTCACATATTCCACAAGCACACTTAGTTTTATCATTAACATAGGCCTTACAATGAGGTATATCTGAACACGTTGATGAAGTTTCCTTTAATATACATTTACCATCACTTGATAAACTATATCCTGATTCACATATTCCGCAAGCACATTTAGTTTTATCATTAACATAAGCCTTACAATGAGATATATCTGGGCACTTAGGAGTCGGCGTAGTATTTTTCAATACACATCTACCACCGCTTAGGTTATAAGAACTGCCACAAGACTTACATGTACAATCACTCCCATAACTAGTACACCCAGCTATATTTGAGCACGTTTTTTGTTTGCCACCACTGCCATCCTCTATTACAGTTCTATTATTTATTAATGCATTAAAGTAACCATCAAATATGGACCTATTATTAAATAATGCTACAACAGCACATACTAAGGCTAAAGTTCCAACGAACGCTATAATAAATATTGGTGTTTTTCTTTCTTTTTTGTTTTTGGTTTTACTACTATCCTTCATATTCACCCTTCTAACTACAAGAATCACAAACGTCATTTGTTGTTTACCAACACTGAACTATTCTAATTACATTTTAACACATACTGATAAAAAATCAATAATGAAAAGAAACTACATTTTTTCAAACCTTTTTTTCAAATATTCCTTTTCTGTTACATATCCACCTTGATAATGAATAATATGCTTATGATCTTTATACATATTGTCTTTATCTTTAATTGTTTTAGTTTTTTTAAAATCAAAATTATTCAAATATCTATCTAATAAAAACATATTGTATGAATAATCAATATTTCTATTTTCAATTATTACTTTACTAGTTAAAAATATAACTAATAATAACATATTAAAATTACTATGATTAACTACTATTAAAATTAAAAATATAAAATAAGAAAAGTACATACTATACTTTAAACTCTTTTTATATGGCCTTAAGTAGCATAATAAAACATTTAAAAGCCTACCACCATCTAGTGGTAAAGCTGGTAATAGATTAAAAAATAAAATTGAATAGTGATAATTTTTAAATAAAAAATAAAATTTATCTGATAAAACTCCTATTCTCATAAAAAAATATATAGTAAAAAATAATAACATTTGAACAAATGGTCCTGATAACATAATAACAAGTTCCTGATATAGTGGTTTATTAGGGCTTTCACTAAAATTAATGCATCCTCCAAATGGATAAATATTAATACTCTTAACTTTCCAATTATATATTAAGGCCGCTCCCAGGTGGCCTAGTTCATGAATAATTACAATAGAAAAAATAATTAAAAATTCCTTATATAATCCTGATAAAGCTACTATAATCATTAACAAATAATTAAGCGGATGTATTTTAAATTTATTGTAGATATTCTTTATAATCAAGTGTTTCTCCTTTTTTATAAAAACTTAAATATAGTGTTTTATTTTTTACTTCCCCAAGATATTCTCCTTTATTAACATAATCATATAAATTAAGTGTTATATTATCTAAATTAGAATACCAATACTCTACTTCATTACTACTTTGAATAACTATAGTATTCCCTAATCCATCCTTTTTACCAATAAAAATTACTATTCCATCATTTAAATTAGGAACTAAGTATTTGTCTTTAGTAGTTAATTTAACACCTTCTTTATAATCTTCTAATTTTGAATATTCTAGTTTTTCATTAAAAACTTCTTTAACTTCTTCTTTTTTAAATGGCAAAACACTTCCCAGGTGATTTTTATACCATTTATTTATCTTGGCAAAACTTATATTATTAGCTTTCAATAAATTAGTAACTTTTATCTTAAGATTACCATTAAATTTAAAACAAATTAACACTATTAACACTATAATAACTAAAAATAAAAAGTGATTCACTTTTTTTATTCCCCCGTTATCATTTTTATTTTTCACAAGATACTTTTCCACACTTTTATAATTCATATCTATCACCATTAAACAATATGAATGTTTTAAATAAAATAACACATACAAAAAAAGACATTATTGTCTTTTAATTAGCCCATTGTCATTAAAACTATAATAATTATCATCGCCAAATATAATATGGTCTAAAACATTAATGCCATTCATTTTGCCTATTTCTACTAAATTATTAGTTAAAAATATATCCTCTTTACTAGGTCTTGTATCTCCACTAGGATGATTGTGCATACATACTATACTAGTTGCCGATAAAAGATAAGCATTTTTAAATATTTCTCGAGGATGAACAATACTTTTATTAATTGTTCCCATAAATAATAGTTTCCTTTCAATAAGTTTATTTTTATTATCTAAATATAAAACATAAAATTGTTCTTGCTTAATATTTGAAAAAAGGTACTTATTATAATTGAAAATATCTAGTGAACACAAAAAAGATATTTCATCTTTCTTTATTCTTTTCTCATATACTCTTTTGCCGAGTTCTATACTTGCTAATATTTCCACCGCCTTAGCTTCCTTTATACCCTTAACTTGCATTAATACCTCTTTAGTTATTCCATCTAAATCATTAATGTCATTTACCTTATTTAAAACATTTTGAGCTAATACTTTGACATTTTCATTCTTAGTTCCAGTCTTTAAGATAATAGCAAGTAATTCTTCGTTTGATAGATTAGATGCACCATAACTAAGTAATCTTTCTCTTGGTCTATCTTCTTTAGGAAGATTTTTTATTACAACATTCATTCTTTTAACACCATCTCTTTGTAACTTGCAATAACCACTTTTTCCACAACTCCTATATCAGTATCTTTAGAAGTTAACTCTAATACTTTATCATATTCTCCTAATAAAGTTGTAAATTCAGGATTATTTACATACTTCTCTTTGATATAGATATTATTACCACTTTTTGTATAATAACCTTCTATTCTTGACGCTAACTTCTCATCTTTTGTTATTCCCAGGTATAAATGATAAGCGTTATTTTCATAAATATACAAATAATCTTTATAATTTTTAGGCATACTTTCTAAATTTGAATAAATACCAGATTGAATAAAATATAGTTTTTCACCCTCACCAAAGACTAGCAAAGTATCATCATATTGTCTAAAAATCATTTTCCCAAAAATAAATCCTACTATAACTGCAAAAAATATTGGTATTAAAAATCTATATTTCATGATATCACCAATATTATCTTAAACTTTTAAAATTTAATATTTTGTCGATTTTACATTTCTACTAAAATAACATCTTGCCCTATCTTTTTTATTTTAGACCAACTTACTTCTATTTCTTCTCCTGAATTTTTTCTCGATTTAAATATATTTTTAAATCCCTCTACAATAAGTCCTTCTATTTGACCAGTATTATTAACCTTAACATCAATAATGCTACCTATCCTTCTTCCATCTAAGTTAACAATATCCTTATGTTGTAGTTCTGACAAACGCATACTATCACCTACTTTATTATATGTTATAGTTGCTTTCTAATTCTCATTAATGCATTCTTTTCTAGTCTTGATATTTGAGCTTGTGATATTCCTATTTCATCTGCTATTTCCATCTGCGTTCTTCCCACAAAGAATCTTTGATCTAAAATATATTGTTCTCTATCAGATAACCTATCTATAGCCTTTTCTACTGCTAATTTTATATCTAAATCTTTTCTAGTTTTTTTGTCTTCAATTTGATCTAAAAGATATATAGTATCACCACCATCATTATAAATTGGTTCAAAGATACTAATAGGTTCTCTTAACGAATCAAGAGCATTGTTAATTTCGCTCTCTGGAATTTTTAAAATATCTGATATTTCTTTAATACTAGGTTCAATATTATTTTTATTTGTCAATTCTTCTTTTAATTTCAAAGTATGATAGGCAATATCTTTAACACTCCTAGATACCCTAATGCTGATATTGTCCCTTAAATATCTTTTTATTTCACCTAAGATCATTGGTACTGCATAGGTGGAGAATTTAACTTCGTGTGACAAATCAAAATTATCAATAGCTTTCATTAATCCTACACAGCCTATTTGAAATAAATCATCCATATTTTCACTTCTTCTATTAAACTTCTTTAAAATTGATAAAACCAACTTTAAATTACCTTCTGCTATTCTATCTCGTGCCATCCTATCCCCATTTTTCATCCTAATAAATAATTTTTTCATTTCCTCATTAGATATCACTTCTAAACTAGATGTATTAATACCACTTATTTCTACTTTATGTTTTGCCATATTTATTCCTTTCACATCTATAATGCGTAAAGAAATTAAAAAATATACAAAAAGAGAGCTTAAAGCTCTCATCTATATAAACGCTATCCTTAAGCGATTAGCGTCTATAATATATTATGGTTTTAAATTTTATTTGTTACAAAAAAAGTAAATAGCTTTCGCTATTTACTTTTTATTATTTTTCTTCTTCAACTTCAGTAGCTTCAGATTTTTCTTCATTTTTTTGAGAAGTCTCATTTTTTTCTACTACTGGTTCTTCAACTACAGGAGTCTTTTCTACAACCTCTTCAGCTGCAGGAGTTTCTTCAACAACTGGTTTCTCTACTACTGGTGTAGCAGGTGGAAGAACTTCTTCTTTTGGTTCCTCAGTAGTTGGAATTTCTGAAGAAGTTTCATCTGTAAATAATACTGAATCGTCTGTTACTACAGGCTCTATTATATTATCAGTAGAAGGTATAACTACCTCTCCATCATCGTTAGGATTATCTCCACCAACTTCAGGTGTATCTACCACTATATTTTCGCCTGTTTCAATTCCGATTGTATCATTTAATACTTTTTCCTCTTCCTTGATTACTGTAGCATCATCTAATACTGCTTCTTCAGTATCAACAGGAGCAAGCTCTACTTCAGGATTAACAAACTTCATAACATTAGCTCTACTTCTTCCGTTAGAAACTTGTTCTTCACTGATTGCTACGAAATCTGGATCTTCACCTGGTCTATATTCAAATGTTAATTTAAATGTACCGATTAAATCTGTATAATTTCCATTACCATCAGAGCTTCTGTATTTACTATATGTGATAATTACTTCATCAATTTTCTTATCAGAATTATTTGCAACATCACTAGAAGTATCAATCTTTACATTATGTGTTCTATTATTCCAGTCATCCCATTGAGGAGCGCTTTCCCAACTATTTGTTGTTTCAGTTAAGTATCCCGCTAATGTTACAGGGTGTGCAATAATACCTGTACTACGATCATACTTACCATAACTTACATATTTAGTTACAGTTAAGTCATGAAGTGTATTTGAACCCTCATATTTTACTTTAGTACCAGTTACTACTATAAATTCATCATAATGTTCTGTAATACTTAATACACTATGTTTTAAATTAGATTGTTTGTAACTACAATTGTTACTTGTATTACTATCAGTAGAATCACAAGTCTTGTTGTTTGTTACATAATCGAATTTTTTAGTTGTATTTAAATGAACTTCAAATTTAGTCTCATAAGCTTCATGTCCTTCTTCTAGAATAGTGTATTTTAAATCACTATTAGTTAGTTTTGGATTTAAAGCTGGAGTTTCTAAAGTAACTGTTAATGTTGCTTTATATTTTGACTTATTATCTCTAAAGTCAGTTGAATAGTCAGCAGCGTCTACTGATTTTTTAATTTCATCATGTCCTTCTACTCCATCAGAGTATACTTTATAAACATTAATCTTATCTTTGATATTAGTATTTCCATTAATTGGGAATTCTAATTGAACTCCTGGCTTTTCTACAGCATCTAATCTAATTAATGTATATTCAGTAAATGTTGCTGTATAAACAAGATCAGTAGTTACTACTGTATCAGTAGATAATTCATTATTAGAACTATCAACCCATTTATCAAATTCATAAAGTTTAGTTGGATCAGTTGATTCTTTTGTTGGATCTGCTGGTACTGTTACTTCACTCATAGATGTTCCATAATCAACTGTTTCTGTAGCAACAACGCTACCATCATAATTCTTGAATGTTACTGTATATTTAGTTATTTCCCATGTTGCTGTATATATTATTTCACTGTCTGCGTTTGCATTCTCTGCTTTTACTTTATTTTCCCATGTTGGTGTCCATTCTTTGAATGTATATCCTTCTTTACTTGGTGTATATTCTTCTAATGTATCATCTAATTTTAGATTTGCTACTGTCTTTAATACAGTATCTCCATCTTTATATATTACTTTGAATGTCTCTTCATCATCAAATACATCATTGTTGTTCTTATCATCTTTCCATGTTGCTTTGATTGTCTTATTCTCTGCTGGCATTGTTTCTGGTACTTCTTGATCCCATCCATTAAATTTATAGTTCTCTCTTGTTGGTTCTTCTGGTGCTGTTACTTCAGTATTGTAATTTCCTGTTACTTCTTTTGTTGTTGTATTATCACTGAACTTTCCACCATCTGCATCAAATGTGATTGTGTATTGGTTAACATTGTATTGCGCTGTGAACTCTGTTACTGGATTCTCCATTGGAATCTTTGTATTATTTGAAATTAAAGTTGCATAATCATTATTCCATTCTTTAAATGAATATCCTTTTTCGATTGTCAATGCTGGTGCATTTGGATATTCATCATAATCTTTTAATAATGTGAATTCTGTTGTTTCATCATCATTTATTGTTCCATGCTCACCTGGTAAGAATTTAATTGTTACCATTTCTTCTTCGTCATCAACACCTGACTTATTCTTATCATCAACATAGATAGCTGTTACAGTTTCATCTTTAGTAACATTTGTATAGTTACCTTCCCATTTACTGAACAATCTATTTTCATGTTCATTTGGTGTTGGTGCAGTTGCACTTAAACCTTCTTGTACCTCTTCTACACTTATAACTTCATTTGTATCACCATCGATAAATGTAACTTTATAAGTTTTTACCTTTTCTTCTTCTTTTACATAAACTGTATTAACTGTTATATCTGCAGTTACATTTCTATAACTTCTACTCCAGCCAGTGAATCTATATCCACTTACCTTTGGAGCTTTTGGTGCTGTAGCATCCATTCCAGTTAATACTTCTTGTGTCTTAATAACACCGCCTGTCATTGAATTAACGAAAGTTACAGTATAATAAGTATCATTTTCATCATCAATACCATTATTATTGATATCCTTTCCATATAATGCAATAACATGCATATCTGCAAGTATATTTGTAAATTTAGTTACTTTGATATCGTGATTATCAAAATCAAACCAACCTGCAAATACATAATTCTTGTGATAAGGATCTTTTGGTACTTCAACATCCTTACCAACTTCTACTTGGTATTTTGCAATGTCTTTATTGTTATAACCATCAGTGAATATAACTTCACGTGTTGCAACTGCAGCGTTTTCAACAGAACTACCTGCAAATGTTATCATAAAGAACATTACTAATAAAAATACTAAGAAGACAATTATTCTTTTTTTGTTAAACATAATGCAAATTCCTCCTATTTATATTTTTTATGTTTCTAGTTAATATTATTTAGTGCAACCAGTAGCACTTCTGTCAGCTGTCCAAAAAGGTCCGTATTCAATACCTTTGCAACTAGTTCTTTTATAATTATATATTTTATAACCTAGTCCTAGGCAACTATCAACGTTTCCGTCATCGTATTTAATTACTTCTTTCTTTATGCAAAACACAGGTGCTTTATCTGACTTTGATATAAAGAAATCTGTTAAGCAAATACCCATCCAAGCAAATAATACTACCCATAGTACAACATTAATTACTCTTTCGAAAACAGATTTTTTATCTTTTTTCTCTTTAAAGAATTCTTCTTTTGAAGTTTCTTCTTTTTCTACTGCTTCTTCTTCCTTCACTTCTTTAACAAAGTCTTTTGCCTTTCCTTTTGACATCTTATTACTCCTTTCCAACCAAAATATTCCCAATAAATAAATTTCTAATTTATTTAAAGTAGTCGACTAGATTATATCTTATTCGACAAGAAAAATCAAGGTTCTTTTAATTAAAAAAGAGGAAAAAACTATTTTCCTCTTTCTTTTTTTCTTTTTCTTTTAAATCAAATACTTTTTAACATAGTTTACATATATATTCTATTCATAAAAGTTTGATTTTTTAACTATTTTTTATCTTCAAAAGAAATATCATCATTAATCAATCTATCTCTTTCTTGCTTATCAATTTCTTGACCATTAATTATCTGAAGTATAAGTGAATATAAATGTCTAAGTCTTAGCTTGTCAATATCTTTTAAATTAACAAACTTTAGTCTAACTGGATAACCACTTTCCAAGAAAAGACTTATTTCAGCCTTAGTTGGATAAAAAATAATGGAGCAAGTAGAGATAGTTTTGTATGGTATTGCATATATTTGTTTCTTAGTGCCAAACAAGCTATAATTATCGAATAAAACTATCTTATCTGTTGTAAATATTCCATGATCAGTACTAGTTTTATAAGCTGTTAAAATACATTCATCATCGAAAACATAATCTTTTACATACTTTGGCAATTTACTTTTTTCCAAATATTTTGAAAAATAAAAATATTTTGTTATTTCTTTATATTTTATATATGCCATAACACTCACCACTACTTTTCTATATATTAATTATATTATACAAATTTCACAAAAGCAACAAATTATACTGTGCAAACAAAAGAAGAAATTTAGATTTTATCTAACTTTTTTCATCTTGCTAACAGGCCAAGCAATAAAAACAACTTTTCCTTTTATTTCCTTTTTGTCAACCAATCCAAAAGTATTATCTCTACTATCCATAGATTCTGGTCTATTATCACCAAGCACTAGATATTTACCATTTGGAATCACTCCATCTGGACAATCATCAATGTTACATATATCCTCAAATAAGAAATTTGATGTTACTACATCTTCTGAAAGAAAAGTTTCTCTAAATGGTTTCTCATCTATATATAATAATCCATTCAGATATTTTATATTTTCACCAGGTAGACCAACTACTCTCTTTACATACGATTTCTTGTTCTTTCTAAGTACCACCACATCATTTCTATTTGGCTTTCCAAAAAGATAAGAAAATCTGGATACAAGTGAAATCTCAGCATCTTCAAGCGTTGGAGCCATCGAATTACCTGCTATTGGTTGAATAGCCACTACAAAAGTAAATATGAATATAATAACGCCTATAGTTATAATATATCCTGCAAAATCTCTAAAAAATTCTGTTACCTCTCTTAAATCCATTTTTAGCTCCTTTTTTCTAGCAATAATTTTTCATAATCTTCATAGCATAAAGGTTTAGAATAATAATATCCTTGTATTATGTTACACCCCTTAGATTTTAAATAATCATATTGCTCTTTAGTTTCAACACCTTCTGCTACAACTTCAAATTCTAATTCTTTTGCCAATTTAATAATATTGTTTAATATCTTTCTTCCATTTTCACTATCATCAACAATAAACTTCCTATCAATTTTAATAGTTCTAATATTATTTTCGCTTAACATCGATAGTGAAGATTTTCCTATCCCAAAGTCATCTATGGATACGTTAAATTTTCTTGATAACTTATGCACTCTTACATTTAAATCATCATTATTATTAGAATCTCTTTCTGTGATTTCTAATTCAATATCACATTTTTTAACACCATAATCATCTAGCATCTTACTATAATAATCCATCATATCCTCTTCACAAAGAGTATTTCGTGATACATTAACTGAAATTATGCCAAATTCTATTTTCTTTTTCTTTAATTCCTGTATCTTTTTACAAACTTCTTTTAAAACATATTTATCAAGAAATACAGTGAAACCATATTTTTCAGCTACATCAATAAAATTCTTAGCAGGAACTAGTTCACTGTCTTTTTTTAACCTAACTAACGCTTCACTGCCAACTATATCATTTACTTTATAATCAAACTTAGGCTGATAATATACTTCAAATTGTTTATGTTTTAAAGCATAAATTAATTCATTCAAAATCATTTTTTCCTTTAACTGACTTTCAAATTCTGAAGCATTATAAAATTGATATATATTCGAAATATTACTTTTAGCTAAATTACAAGCAAGTTCAGCCTTATTTTCATTCTGATCATAACCTTCTTCATCACACATCTGAACTCCAAATTTTATAGATAAGTTAAACAATTCATCACACTTTATATTTTGAATCTCATTATTTATTTTGTTTATCAAACTAACAATATCACTTTTACTATTATAACCAGTTAATATAATATAATTACTTCTATATTTAGTCTTAACACAACCATTAGTTACCAAATCGTCTATTTTATCTAAAGCCAAATCAAATATACTATTAGCCAAACGTTGGCCATAATATAACCTAATAAGTTTTGAATTATTAATGTCAGCATATATAATAGCTTTTTTCTTTTTCATAAAGAAGTATCTAGCTTTTATATTGTTAGCACACGCAAAAATAATTCCAGCAACAACCGCTGCAATTGCTAACATTAAAGATGCTTTTCTAAACTCCAACAGATATAATAGTACAATACATGTCAAAGCATATAAAGCTAACATAACAAGTAATACTTTTCCTATTCTATTTTTCATAATTATCAAGTATATTTTATCATAATATATTAGAAATTAAAATAAATAATTTATTAAAATAAAAATAATGCCTTAGGCATTATTTTTCTTATAGTTATATTCTTTAACGCGATTTAACACTTTTAAATCTTCTTTTTTTAAATCTTCACTAACTAGTTTATCTAGAGGAAAATGTTTATCATCAATCTGATTAAAATGTTTGGCAATAGATAACCCTAATGCCCTATCTACAAAATATCCGTTTTCTTTAACAAAGCCTTGCTTAGCATTTCTAATAACCCCTTTGGCTTCCATTGAAAAAATTT
>JAEEGJ010028914.1_pt1 | contig 10982 bp, 4 predicted proteins | sample 8958761 | NCBI WGS metagenome assembly JAEEGJ01 (sample SAMN16246546, study PRJNA631951) | gut metagenome | biome: gut microbiome; feature: rumen; material: RS-attached | host: Bos | place: Iran: Karaj | collected 2018-10
TAACCTGCATATAGCGGTCCAGAGCTGCTTCTGCCTCAGTATCTGTTGCGAGAGGAGCCTGTTTTCCGAGTTCTGGAACGCTGAGGGTAGCCATGAAATCATCGTTACCGTTGGCATCCTTGTGAGGAACGCAGTCTACTACTTCTGCATCAAAGAGGTTAGTTTCACCGATAAACTGGGCAACAAACTGAGTTGCAGGGCTTTCGTAAATTTCGTATGGAGTACCAATCTGAAGAACATGACCTGCATTCATAACTGCAATGCGGTCAGAAACAGAAAGGGCTTCGCTCTGGTCGTGAGTTACGTAAATAAAGGTAATACCAATCTGGTCGTGGAGACGGTCCAGGTCGATAAGAAGATTGGCGCGGAGCTTAGCATCGAGGGCAGAAAGAGGCTCATCGAGCAGGAGAACCTTTGGCTCGTTGATGAGGGCGCGGGCAATAGCTACACGCTGCTTCTGACCACCAGAAAGCTGGTTAGGCTTTTTGTCGATGTGCTGATCAAGCTGTACGAGATGTACGTATTCGCGGACCTTTTTGTCAATTTCATCCTTAGGCAGCTTCTTAAGACGCAGTGAGAAAGCTACGTTTTCGTAAACTGTCATGTGAGGAAATAATGCATAAGTCTGGAATACTGTGTTTGAGGCACGCTTATCCGGTGGAAGCGGAATAACGTTCTTATCATCAAAAAGAACTACTCCGTCATCTGGAGACTCAAAACCTGCAATAATGCGGAGAAGAGTTGTCTTTCCGCAGCCAGAAGGACCAAGAAGAGAGAAGAACTCTCCCGGTTCAATAGTAAAATTGATGTCATCCAGAGCGACAAAGTCGCCGAATCTTTTGGATACATGATCAATGGTAACCTGACTTCCTTTCACCAAGCAACCTCGATATAATTAATGTCTAATCGATAAAATGCAACATATATCAGATTATGTCAATAAAAACGGGTGAAAAAGTTAAAAAAATTAAAAAAACCGTTATATTGTAAAAATGCCTATTATATAGTAAAATTTGTGCGTGGACACCAGGATTATCGATGAAGAACTTTCAGAATATGGAAGTTTCGTTATAAATAAATCGTCAGATCAGTTAGATTCAGATACAGAATTAGATTCTTTACCGGAAGCGAAAGTTACACTGGAAGACATTGGTTCCTTTGAAGCGCCTTGTATTCAGGGGGCAGGGAGCGAAGGTCTGCTTCGTCGTGCAGAAGCAATCCGTAAGGAAGCTATAGAAGAGCTTTGCAGTGAGGAAGCGGGTAGCTTCGAAGCCGCCGTTTGCCAGGGGCCTGTTGAGGAAGAAATTCAGCAGGAGGAAGAGGAAAGTCAGCCTGCTGATGAGGAAGTCCAGGATGCGTCGTCATTGCGAGGAATGAACGAAGTGAATGACGTGGCCATTCAGACTTCAACCGAAGCAGCGACTTCTGACGAAACTCCACACACAAAAGTAAAACGTCCTATCGGTGTAAAACTTATTCTCATCATTTCCCTGCTTGTGCTTTTCTCAATGGGAATTATTACAGTTCTGGTTTCATACTTTATTTCAAAAGATACCCGCATCAATGCGGAAGATAATAACCTTACAATCAACAGCCGTACCGCTTCCGACTGCCAGAGCCGTCTGAACTCGGTAATTTCTTCGGCTGGTATTCTTTATGATATTTTGATTTCTGATTCAGAAGAAGAAAGCCGCGAGAGGGTAGTGAACTCTTTCTACGAACGCAATAAGTTTATTGCCGCCGTAAGTTTTAAAGACCTCGACTCAATCAGCTATAACCGCCAGTTCTTTGCTTTAAACGAAATTGAACAGAGCCTCTTTGATGCTTACGTTCTGCAGGAAGGTGACGCAATTGCAACGAGCCGCCAGGGTAGTGTAAAGCTCTTGAATGCTTCGCCATTCTTTGGAACTCAGACAATTGCAATCTTTACTCCGGTTTATTCGGGAACCCAGTCTGATTCTGCAGTAATCCTTTTTGCCTGCGATGAGCTTTCAGAAAGCTTTGCCAACTCTTCAATCAATTCATCAACTCTTGTTAACGATGAAGGTATTGTACTTGTTGATCCTGATATTCAGCAGATTCTTGGCGCGGCAGACATGAGCAAAAATCAGCTTGTTGCAGCAATGCTTGCCAGCAAGAATAATAACGAGCAGTTTGTTTATACAGATGAAGAAGGTACGGAATACATTGCGGCCTTCCGTAAGATTGGACTTGGAGGCTGCGGCCTTGTAACAGAAGTAAGAAGTGAAATAGTTCTCGAGGCTGTAAATGCAACAACAAGACGTAACCTCTATCTTACAGTTTCTATTCTTTCGCTTGCAGTAATCCTCATCTGGTTCTTCTCAAAATCTTTGAGCTCGCCTCTAAAGGCTCTTACCGAGGTTGCAAACGAAATCAACCGCGGTAATTTTAATACAGAAAAATTCGAAGAGCTCAGTGCTAACCGCAAGGACGAAATCGGCGTTCTTATACAAAGTACAAAGAACGAACGCGAAATCCTTAACACTGTTACCTCTCTTACAAACCGCGGTGTTACTCAGGCTATCGTAAGAAAGGAAATTGATTTTGAGCCGCACTTAAAAGACATTACAATCTTCTTCAGCGATATCCGAGGTTTTACTGCAATTTCCGACGGCTTTAATAAACGCTTCGGTGAAAAATCTGCCGCAGAAATCATCAGCTTCTTAAACGACTATATGGGCCGCATGGTAAACTGTATCAATATTACCGGCGGAAATGTAGACAAGTTCGAAGGCGATGCAATTATGGCCTGCTGGGGTGTTCTGCGGGATGACGATCTTTCCTTTGAAAATCTTCCAGATGGAGATCCGGAAAAAGAAGAGAAACAGGCTCTTCATGAGCAGCATGTACAGGCAGATGCACTTAGTGCAATCCGGGCAACAGTTGCAATGCGCTATGCTCTTATGGAATACAACAAACAGGCAGAGCTTTTTACCCAGGCACATGCTGACGAGCCTTACGCAAAATATAAGCCGCATATCAGAATCGGTTCGGGCTTGAACTCTGGCCGTGCGACAGTAGGCTTTATGGGTTCCTATCACAAAATGGAATTTACTTCTATCGGTGATGCGGTAAACCTTGCTTCGCGAACAGAAAGTTCAAACAAGCCTTGTGGTACAGATATTTTGATTACCCAGGATACATACGACCTTCTCAAATATAACTACATAAGATGTGAAGAAAATAATTACACAATCAGTCCGGAACATCTTGCTAACGAAGTAATTGTAGAAATGATTCCTGTTGCCTTTGAAGTAAAAGGAAAGGGTAAGCAGCATTTCTACGGTGTTGTAAATATGCCGGGCTTTGATATTGAAGAATTCTTTAAACAGTCTGAGCCGGACTTTAAGGTTGATCCGGATTGTATCGGGGCGGTAGGACCTGATGGACCACAAACCCTGCATGAGGTAAGAGCATTACTGGGAATTCCAGAACCAAACTTTGATGAGGTAGATCTTGATGCAGCAGAAGAAAAGACGAAAGCTTCGGGCAAGTGATTTACTTCTTGTAGTTATCTGTCTTACGGTTTGTGCAGTAAGCCTCTGGTTTTTCTGGAAGGATTTGAACAGCTCCAGTACGCGAACCGATATAGACTCAATTGCCACAATACATTTTAAGCGAAGAATCTCTCAGCGAAAGTTTGACGACCGTGTTGTATGGGAACGCCTGCAGCAGGATTCTGCTCTTTATGATAAAGATACAATCCGTACTTCAGATGGTGCCGAAGCGATCATTCTTTTTGAAGATGGTACTAGGGTTGATTTAACTGAAAACACAATGATTCAGATTTCCCTGGAAAAAGACGGAAGTGTAAATCTTTCTGTTGGCGGCGGTAATGTCGAAGTAGATACAACTGCTTCAAAGTCTGAGACTGTAAAACTTTCTATGGGCGATGGTTCTTCTGTCAGTCTGGAGAAGGGCAGTCGTGTGGCTGCTGCAAGCTCAAGTACGGCTGCTTCGGGAGGAGCCGCTACAAGCTTTACTGTAAAAGACGGAAATGCTGTGGTTTCAAATGCGGCTGGTCAGACTCAGAAACTGACTAACGGCGAAGCAGTAAGTGTTGAGAAAAACGGAGAAATCAGCCGCCAGAATATTACAGTAACTTCAATTTCAAAAAATCTCCGGGTTTACAAAACAGAAGAAAAGGTAGAGCCTGTAAAACTCAGCTGGCAGGCAGTTTCAGACAGTAAAAAGCCGGCAGACGCTCTTGTAAAAGTAGAGGTTTCTACAGATAAAGATTTTACAAATATTGTAGAAGAGTATACTGCACAGGGCTCCTCTTCGCTGGATGTTCTTCCTCAGGCAGAAAACGAAAAACTTTACTGGCGAGTTTATACAGAAGATGAAGAAGATAAAGCAGTAAAGGGTGTAATTACCGTTATAGAACTCAACCGTATGGAACTTTCTTCCCCTCTGGACAATTCTGTTTTCAGTTACCGCAAGGAGCTGCCAAATCTCCGCTTTAACTGGAAGAACGACGATTATGCCGAATCCTACAAAATGGAAATTTCACGAACCCAGGATTTTGCTTCTCCTCTTGTAAACGAAAGTCTGAAAACAACTTCGTATACAACAAGTTCTCTTGATAAAGGAAAGTATTACTGGCGTGTAACTCCTTATTACATTGTAAACTCAATCGGTTATGCAGAAGCGTCACCAGTATACAGCTTTGAAATTGAAGAACGCGAGGCACTTACAGAGCCGGCACTTTCACTTCCTGCAGATGCGGCAAAAATCGTGCTCGGTGATACTGAGCAGAATGTAATTTTCTCCTGGAAGTCTGATGTAAAGGCCGCTGATTATTCTATTCAGCTTTCGGATAATTCTGATTTTACCAGTGTCCGCCAGACAATCAAATCTGCAAATACAACAATAGGTGAGCATTATACAATCAAAACTTTGCCGGAAGGAACTTATTACTGGCGGGTTATGCGTAATTCGGAAGAAGACCGGGAGAGCGGAAATGACCACGCCCTTTCTGTAGTCCGCAGCTTTACGGTTGCAAAATATGTTCCGGGCATCAATAAGCTTTCCTGGCCGCCAGACGGTTATTCTGTAGAACACGACCAGTTAGCCCGCCTTAACTTCAGCTGGAAGCTTGCTTCGGAATATAAGGCAGCAGGTCTGGAGTCTGTATTGCAGATTGCAAAGTCAGATGCCTTTAATAATATTTTAGTAACTCAAAAACTTTCTACGCCGGAATTCTCCGGTGCTTCTCTTATAAGCGGAAATTATTACTGGCGTGTCGGAGTTATTAAGGATGGAGCTGAAACTGCCTTCTCTGAACCAAATAACCTCAAGGTTTTGAATCCAATGCAGGCTCCAAAAATTACCCAGCCGGAAGAAGCTGCTAAGTTAGTTGTGGCTTACTCTGAACCGGTTAGCTTTACCTGGCAGCCTGTCAGCGGAGCAGATTATTATAAGCTTTCTGTTTATGATTCTGAAGGAACTCTTATCAAAAATGAAAAGACTCCTGGGGCAAGGGCAGCGCTCGAGCTTCCTGTTACCGCTACAAGCCCGGCCGATTCAGCTAATCCTCTTTATACAAAATACCGCACTGTGATTCAGGCCTTTGCAAAGGAAACAGAAATCTCTTCTTCACGCTACAGTGAAGAGTCTGAAGTTTCTTTTGAAGTTCGTCGACCTCTGCCGGTTACTCTTCTTTCGCCTGTTAATAACCAGAGTTTTGACGGACTTGCCGCTTTGCGTACACCAGTTCAGCTTGTATGGAAATCTGGTGATAAAACAACCCGTACAGTACTTACCCTTCAGAAGCAGAATACAAACGGAAGCTGGCGAACAGTACGCACTATGGAAAATCCTAAAACAAGTGTAAGCCTCAGTCGTCTTACAGAAGGACGTTACCGCTGGAACGTTTTTGCTTCGGGTGAAAAGGGAATTGCCCTCGATTCCTCAAGCGAAACTTTTGTAATCAGACCTGTTCCTCCGCTTGAAAATGCCGGCCTTAGTGAGCCTTCGAATAATCTTAAGATGGATGCGGCTTATCTTAAGAGCCACAGAAATATCAGCTTCAAATGGAAGAAGGTAAACGGCGCTACAGATTATGATTTTGCAATTTATCAGGTGCTTGATAACGGAACCTTCAAACGGGTTTATGCCCAGAATAAGGTAAAGCAGACAGAGGTTCGTGTTAAAGATCTTTCTATTTTTGATGTCGGAACCTTTGAGTGGCGTGTTACTGCATACAGTCATGCTAAAGACGGCTATGAAGAGCAGAAGAGTAATGCTTCAAAAGCCCGCTTTAAGATTGATTTCGGACTACCTGCAAAAGTAAAAACCGGAGAGCCTGGAACAATGTATGGAGAATGATGAGGTGAAGAAGAAGCTTCTGAATAAAATACATATTTTCCTCATTTTTTTCCTTTTAATCAGGATAACTGCAATTTATGCGCAAGATTCTTCGACAAACAACTTTAAACAGCGTATTGAATGGAGTGCAGATAAAAACGCTTTTGAATATAAGGTAGAAATCCGAAGCGGCGGCAAAACTGTTAATACCTTTACAACTTCAGACAATTTTGTAAATCTCCACCTTCCGGCAGGCTCTTACGACTACCGCGTTACCGTATACGATTTTCTTGGACGAGAGCAGGATGTAAGTGCATGGCAGAAGTTTGAGATTTCTAAGGCTAATGCTCCGGCCTTTAATAACTTTGAAGAGAATGTCGAAGTTGATATTTCTACTTCCGGAAAAGTTACTCTTCCTGTAGAAGTTGATAATGTCGCTGATGGAGCAAGCGTAGCCCTTGTTAATGTGAAAACTGGCGAAGCAATTAAAGGTAGTCTTTTACTGTCTACCGCAGCCGGAGCGGTAGCTACCGGTAAATCAGAAATTGCAAAGGCTAGTGCAGAGTTTCCTAAAATCAGTGATGGTGAATGGAAGTTAGTCGTAACAAACCCGAGTGGTCTTAAATCAGAGTCTCCTGCAATTGCGGTAAAAACAGTAGATAAAGAAAAAGAAAGAAAGGCTGCGGAGCTGGCTGCTGCTAAGGCAGAAAAAGAGGCAAGGGAAGCGGCTGAACGTGCAGAAAAAGAAGCAGCCGAGCTTGCCGCAAAGGCGGAAAAAGAAGCAAGAGAAGCAGCTGAGCTTGCAGCAAAAGAAGAAAAGAAAGCTGCTGAACGTGCTGCAAAAGAGCAAAAGGAAAAAGAAAAACTTGCCGCTAAGCAGCTTAAGTCTAACAATATGTATATTATGGCTGAGGATGATGAAGAGGATGATTTTGATGAAATCGAAGCAACCCCTGAAATCGAAATAGCAGAAGCACCAGAGCCAGAAGAGGAAGAAGAAAAAGAAGAACAGCCTGAAAAGCCAAAGCGTGCCCCTCATAAAATCTGGGGTCTGGAAGTAAAAGCCGGAGCCTCTGCCGCTATAAATCTTTTTGATTCGGATCTCTTAGGCCTTAAGAACTACGACAGCGTAACCCAGGGTGCAATGCCGGATAATATTACTCCTGCGCCTCTTGCTGTAATCTCTTTTGTTCCAAACCTCAGCTGGCGCATAAAGCCGGGGCTTGAAGTTTCTGCCAGCGGCTTTGTTTACGAAAGCCGTTCTGCTGCCTTTGGAGATGACGAGTGGGAATATAATCAGAAGTTCTCTTACAACAATGTACAGGCCGCCCTTATAGGTCAGTTAAGCCTTTTGCCACAGAAAATCTTTTTGAATGTCAAAGCCGGTGGAGGCGTTACAGAAATTCTTGTAGATACAGAATATGTCCGCGACCGCCAGCCGACAAAAAAAGCCTTTATTTATCCAAAGCTGAACGCCGGACTTTCCTTTGAGTTTGTACCATTTAAATATCTTGTTATAGAACTTGGTGCAGATTATAATAGAATATTAAGCAATAAGATTAATTTTTCATATCTTATGCCATATCTTGAAGTGGGGGTAAGATTCTGATGAAACTTTTTAAACATAATCATCTATATAAATCACTTTTACTCTCACTCTGTGCCATCACACTTTTTGCAGCCTGCAAAACAGAAGCAGAATTCGATGGTGATATTCTCGAAGCAATCAGCGCAGATACCTCATCTGTGATCAGCTTTAAAAAGGACAGAAACTCTCCGGTTGCCTTCGAACTTTCTTATTCAATTGGCGGCGATTATACACTTGAAGATTTGCCTGGCAATGATGATGAAAAGGTAGATCAGCTGAATCCGGGCTTTGACCTGATTGGCTGGAAGCTTGATGATGCAGATAATGATTTACGAAGCAGCTTTACTTTTGATACTGAAGGTTGTGTAAGTTCTTTCCATATGGGAACCCGTTCAATCACACTTTATGGTGCCGGCTATACTGCTTCAACTGATACTCCATATAAGATTGTTTACAAAACTCAGAATCTTGCAATGACAGGATATGATGTTCATTCAGAACAGATACTGACGGGAACTACATCTACACCAGACGCTCCGTCATACACAGATGCCACAAATCATACTATTGATATTCCGGGCTTTTCAGTTCGTATCGATTTGCTGAACGAAGAAGAGATTGCCGCAGACGGAAGTACAATAGTAGAAGTTTTCTATGACAGATGTTTGTATTCTCTGATAATGCATGCAAATGACGGTACGGGCGCTTCTGAACTGACAGAGCTTCAGACCTTCTATTATCAGGTAACAGCCCAGCTTACTCCGAACACCTTTACAAGAAGCGGCTACAGTTTTGCCGGATGGGCTACAACACGAGAGAGAGCAGACGCAGGTACAGTTGATTATACTGATGGTGCAAATTACACAATTGGAGTTGGAGACGCAGATTTGTATGCAGTCTGGACTCTGCCTCATATTTCGGTAACGATTACTTTACCGGGCGCTGATGAGGTTGGAATTACTTATGAGCTTAATCCAACAGATTCTAATAAGCTTACTCTTTCTGCTGTAATTCCGGCTGGTCATACAGCAGGTGAATATACTTACAGATGGTACAGAACAAATATTGGAGCTACTTCAATTTTAAGTACTGATTCTTCTTTTGAGCTTAATACAAGCGCATGGTCTGCAGGTTACCATCAGATAACATTGATAGTTGAGCTCCAGTCATCTCCTGGTACACCGGTTGGTGGTGGAACAATTCAGATTCAAGTGGGGGATTAGTATGAAGATTTGGCGTTACATAATATTTATCCTTTTTTCAATCCTCTTCCTTTCATGCGAGAATGCTGTAGATTCCGCTTATGATAATTATATAGAAGAAAGCGAAAATGCAGCTTCTTCTAAAAAGGCATATATTGTATTTAATCTGGTTGAATCAAGCAGGGCCGCAACCCGTACTGTGACCTCAGGCGTAACTTCATCTCTTTTTTCTGATATCACCTTTAGCGGTACAAAATCAGGTGGCGGAAGCCTGGAGCCTATTACTGCTTCAAGTTTTGCCCAGCTTTCTGGCCGCTCTATAGAAGTAGAAGCCGGCAGCTGGATTTTCAATCTCGAAGCCTGGCTTGGAAAAACTGCAATTGCTGCCGGTGAAAAATATGTAGCAAGTTCGACCATTGATGTTGTCCCTGGTGCTAACGAACTTAAAATGACCCTTACGGCAGATACAACTCCGCCCGCTGGAGGTTCATATGATCCAGAGTCTCACCCGGGCAGCTGGGAAGTAAAAATCAAATTCCCTTGTACTTCAACTGCTTTAATAGACCAGGTAGTTGTAAATCTTATCAATTACACAGACTATGCAAATCCATCTGCAAGTCCTGTATATACAAAAACTTTTGAGTATGAAACTGATTTTACGAGTGCTGGCCAGCAGACACTTACTGTCAGCGAAACAAGTCGTGCCTCGGGAAATTACATTGTTAATGTCAGCTTCCTTAGAAATACAGTCCAGCAGGGAACAACCATAACAAGCGAAAAGATAAATGCCTGGAGTGAGTTTATGCGCATAAATCCAGGCGCACAGGCAAAAGGAACAATTGAGCTACAGGGTATAGATAAATCTTACTCAATTACATATGTCCTCAACGGTGCTCAGTGGGATACCTCTTCTACAGATTCTATTCCGCTTTCATATACCCGTAACAGCGGAGCTTCCGGTGTAATTACATTGCCTTCAACCACAGCCTTTGTAGACCGCGGTTCACTTTATACCTTTGAAGGCTGGTACACAGATGAAGAATTTGCAGCAGGTTCGGGACCTGTTACAAGCTTTAATGTTACAGATGCCGCAGATAAAACTTTCTACGCAAAATGGCATGAGCCTGTATTTGATGTTTATCTCAGAGCAGATGGTGATGATTCGAATGATGGTTCAAGAAATCATCCGTTAAAAAATGCAACTGCAGCTTATAGTAAATTCGCAGATCCTGTTGCAACAAATTCCGACGGCTCAATCAGAAACACAATTCATATTCTTTCTGATTATACCGGTTCCGATACAATTGCCACTCCTTGGGGCGATGGTTCACAGACCGGTCTCTTAGTAAAATTTGTCGGCGAAAAGGGTGGCGTAGAAAATGCACCTGTAACCCTTAATCGGGATATGAGTAACTGTGGTACGCCTCTGGGACCACAATCTTTTATATATATTGAAAACTCTCAGAAGCTGCATTTCAGATACATCAATATTACTTCAAAAGATATTTATGAACACCCATATCAACACCCGAATGGCTTTGGCTGTCTTTTTGCAACACGAGGAACTGAACTTATTTTTGAGGACTCATCTATTAAGGGGTATGTAGCAAACGGCTGTTCAGCTCTTGCAATAAATCCGGATGGAAATACAAGTCTGCCTGAAGGAATCATTCGACTTAAGAATTGCGAAATTTCAGGTAATAGCGCTATTGATGCAGATTCTAATCCTGATAGTGTCTGGGGCTGTGCTGTAAATGCAAGCTCCGGCATCCTTCACCTTGAAGGTAAAGTAATTATAAAAAATAATGTGATATTAAAGAATGACGGAACTCAGGAAAGCGAAGCCTATAATCTTTACGTAG
>JAEEGJ010028915.1_pt1 | contig 10981 bp, 8 predicted proteins | sample 8958761 | NCBI WGS metagenome assembly JAEEGJ01 (sample SAMN16246546, study PRJNA631951) | gut metagenome | biome: gut microbiome; feature: rumen; material: RS-attached | host: Bos | place: Iran: Karaj | collected 2018-10
AGCGTCTGCACGGGCAATTTCCTCCGTCAAAATATCTTCGAGACTCGGACGCTTGTGGTCCATCTTTTCTACGGCAATCCCGTTCGAGAGGCAGAAGCCGAGCAAACGGTCACGGGCGACATCGTCGGCGCAGATGTATTCTTGCGGGTGGCCCGTTGCAGAAACGCCTCGCGGCAGGTCGGCACCGAGAATCGCTTCGCGTGTGCGGATATGGTATTCGACACCGCAGGATTCCGTGATATCATCGACAGTCCCTTCGCGGACAATCTTGCCATCGACAATCATCGCCACACGGTGGCTGATACTTTCCACGTCGCTCAGCAAATGGCTCGAATAGAAAATCGTCACGCCATCGCGGTTGAGCTGCTGGATGGCCTCACGCACGTCGCGGCGACCCATCGGATCAAGGCCGCTCATCGGCTCGTCGAGAATCAAAAGCTTCGGCTTGCCAAGAATCGCCTGGGCAATCCCCACGCGCTGCATCATGCCCTTGGAGTACGAACGCAAGCGGCGATCGATCCAGTCCTTGTTCGCATGCAAAAGTTCAAGCGCCCAACCAATGCGGGATTCGAGTTCAGCACCCTTGAGGCCCACGAGCTTCCCGTAAAAGCGCAAAAGTTCACGGCCCGAAAGGTAATCGTAAAAATAAGGCTGTTCCGGAGAATAACCTATATACTGGCGGCTCTTCACATCGCGCGGGCTGATGCCGTTCACGAGCACCTTGCCCGAATCAAAATTCAAAAGCCCTGTTAGAACCTTGATCGTGGTGGACTTGCCCGCCCCGTTAGGTCCAATAAATCCATACACCTTGCCCGCCTCGACACTGAAGCTCACGTCCTTAAGCGCAAGCTTTGGCTTCATCGTAAAGCCACTGCGATACGTCTTGTGCAGGTGCTCAATTTCAATCATCAAATCACTCATACACGCAATCACTTGTTAGAATTTTCGTCGGAATCGCTAGATGCGACTTCACGAGAGCCGTCGGCATCACCGTCAGAATCGCCGAGGCCAGCCGCCTTGTAGGATTCCTCGATTTCACGACGGCGACGGTCCGCCTTCTCCTTCTTGTTGATGAAAAAGTAAATGACGGCACCGACCAAATACACAATAATGCCCGAGTAGAAAATCGGGTTGATAGACCTGCCCTCAAGACCGGGGAAAACGTTCAAAATAATCTCGTGGCCAAAAAGCGAAAGCAGCACCAAGATAAAACCGAGCGCCCTCAGCACATGAGTGACAATCACAATTTTTTGCATCGTAAACCTCTAAACGATGCCGTACAACCCGCACGGCATTCACATTTTGAATATATGTATTTATAAATAAAAAAGGCGAGCAAAATCGCGAATATCGCGTGATTTTAAGCAAAATACACGCAAAAAAGGCCTTGCAGCGATTAGACCGCAAGACCCTTTTGTTATGATTGAGCTAAGAGGATTGTATTTTAGCGCTATTTTGCCTTGACGCAACGGACGGAGGCAGCGATGGTCTTGTTGTAATGTTCGTACGTTACTTTGTCCTGTACACGGACCATCACAGCGCGGGAATCATCAAATTCATCGGCAGTCCAGAAGCTTGCGCTCACATTTTCATCGGCAAACTTGCCATCGTAATAGCGGAAGCCATCCTTGCCAATGTTGAGAGCCTTGAAATCAGCCTTTTCGAAGTCAGACTGTTTCGGGAGTTCCCAACCTGTGGGGCATGCTTCCTTGGCGGATTTCCAGTCATAGAGGCGGCCATACTTTTTGCAATTGTCGAGGTTATTGCCGTAGCAGTAGCTGGAATCAAAATTCAGGAGGTTTGCGTTTTCGGCCATCCACACGCTGTCACCCGTTTCGACGGTGGAATAGGTCTGGCCTTGGCATGTGATCGTCTTAGCGGATCCATCGTAATGGCAGTTTTCGACTTTTTCGCATGCAGTAAATGCAATCGCGGTGATAAAAAGAGCCAATACGGCAACGAACTTGAACTTCATATGTTCAATCTCCTTAAGATTGTTTTGGGCACCTCCATTTCTAGAGGCTGCCATTAATGAATTTTTCAAGAGCTCTTTTTTTTTCGGGCACAAATGTAGCTGGAATTAGCCGTTTTGACTAATACTTTCTTTCGATTAGATTCATAATTAAAAATTATGAATTAGGGTTTTTCTATAAGAGTTAGCCTTTCACGTGAATTGCGGCAGCGAATTCTTTGAGCAACGCCGGATCGTTGACTTTTTCCCAGAGGGTACCGGTGACGATAATCTGGGCGCCGGCGGCAACGCGGACGGCAGCGGTCTGCGGGTCCTTGATGCCACCACCTGTGATAATCGTCATCTCAGTCGCCTTGCGCGTGTAGGCAATGTGTTCAACCGGCACAGGTTCTTCTGCACCGCTACCGGCCTCGAGGTAAACGTAACGCATACCCATGAGTTCTGCGGCGATAGAGTTCACCATGCTGAGCTTTGGCTTATTTGCAGGAACCGGCATCGTATTGCTGATGTATTCGACCGTCGTGCGCTTGCCGCTGTTGATGAGCTGGTATGCCGTCGGGATCGCTTCCATGTTGAGCGCGCGCACGAGCGCACCACCGCGCACCTGTTCGTCGATGAGGTAGTTCGGATTGCGACCGCTCACGAGCGTCATGAAAAGCATGGCGTCAAAGCCAGGAACGACCTGCGAAGCTCCACCCGGGAAAAGAATCACCGGCAAATCGACCGTAGCCTTGAGGGCCGCGACCTGCTTCGGGAGCGTAAAATTGCCGAGGTAAGAACCGCCGACCAAGAGCAAGTCCGCACCATTTTCCGCAGCCATCGAGCCCGCCTTGACAAAGGCGGCCTCGTCCGAAGTATCCGGATCCAAAAGCACAGCAAACAATGCCCCACGCTTCTCGATTTCTGCATTCAAACGGAGTTCGGTCTTACCAGGTTTCATAACATGTCCTTTTTACGCACAATGCGCTAGATAGAGTAAAGATACAATATTTCCACAAGGAGATTCTTGGTCAAGCCAAAGTAACATCGCAAATCAAGATTTCACTGGATCCTTCAGGCTTTCGCCCTCAGGATGACTAGGCGCACGAGTATGACAACAAAAAAGAAGGCGGGCCGCAGCCCGTCTTCCCTTTTCCTCCTAACAAATAATTTTTATGCGGTTTTAAACAGTTTAGTTCTTGATGCAGCGGACTGCGGCAGAAGTTTTCGGCGCATAAGGGCTAAAATCATATTCCCCGCCTTCTACTCTCTTCACAAAGCCATGCTTGTCCGACAACCCTAAACCAAAGCCATACGGTCTCCAATTGAAAACTTCCAATTTATACAAAGGCACATCCGCTAAAATAAACTCATTGGTGTACATAAAGGTTTCTAAATACACAAAACGAACATCATCTGCAATGCTAGCCTTGACCCAACCTTTCAAATCAAATCCCGTAGCAGTCGCATCATAGAGCGCCGGCAAAACATCATTTTGCTCAACACCATACTGCGCACCCATATTTTGCAACATCGTTTTCCAATCTTCAAACGTCGGGATTCTCCATCCATCCGGACAAACGCCCTGATACGCATTATGATTAGACGGCGTGATATAATCTGTATAATTCCACGTCCAGGATTTTTCAGAATACCCTTCAGACGATTCCGGCCCTGCAAAATACGTCGTATCTCCCAAAGAATCGACTGTATACATTTTTATATCATCAGCCCCAATATTCATCGCGGCTTTCCATTGATACTCACGCCCATATATACTGCAATTCGCATCATCAAATTCTTCTCGATAACAATATACGTTTCCAGACAAATTCGCTCTCAACGAACTGTCAACACTCAAAGACGTCGTATCCACGAAATCCAGATTTTCCGCCATCCACGTTTGCGTAACATCGCCCCAATTATACGTCACCGTCTTATAAGTTTTTCCGTCTCGCGCATCTGTCATAGAACCAACGGTGTGTTCAATCGTCTTAAATCCCAAGGTCCACTTTCCGGAGCGGCAAACCACAGCAATATCATCATCGATAGGCCCCTTTACCACACCGGTTTCATTTTCACGAGCATCCGTGCACCGATCAAGACCTTTCGATCGCGCCAAATAGCCAATCTTATAGTCTATCATTTTTTTCGAATTCAAATAATACTGTTCCCGGGTTTCACCTTGACCAACAAACAACTTCGGCGGTATCGCATAAACGATCATAGGGGAGGTTGTTAAAAAATCCCTATACACATCAAGCAAATCCATTCGAACAAGCTCATTCACAAAAGCCAATTCCGAATTTTCTCCCATCAAATTTTCAAAGGAACCTAGATTCTCATATATCCCAAAATTTTCAAGGATTTCACGTTCGGCTAATTCACTTGCTTCAGCAAAAGATTTCCCTTCAGCAAAATACTTTTGCAACAACGGGATTTTCAATGTTGTCAAAGTGCTAACACTTACCTTTTTCACATTTCGCAAATCCACAACAGCCTGCTGCACTTGCGAATAAAAAGGAACGTCCACAGTATCCATTGCACTTTCAAGCAAAGTCGAATTATTCTCGTAAAATACACCACGTTCCCGGCAACCTTCCGTATAGCAAGAATCCAAAGTTTCGATCAGTACATACGGACTGTTCAAAGCCAGCGATTCAAACGCAAAACGGCCGCTATCGTTATCCACGGCACCCGCAAAAGAACGACCCGTCTTTTCAAGCGTCAACGAATCCAGCTCATAAACGGCCACTTTCGCGCCTTTCGTCGCAAACACGGAACCTTCATATTCCGAAGGATTGATTTCCGAATTTGCCGAATCAGCGACCTTCATCAACTTTGGGTAAATATTGCCAATCTGCCCAACAAAAGCATACATGCCCTGATCCTGTTCGGCACCGCCCATCGCGCCAAGCGAACCATTTTCGTCTGTGCAAGCCGCATAAAGGAGCGCCATCAGCGCAGCCAAAGTAATTTTATTGAAATTCATAGTTTCCTCCTAGCCTTTATTAACACTCTTTTTTGTCATCGGGAAGAACTGCACGTTCAAACGATAGACCTCGTCTGTTGCAGATTCGCTCGTCGCAATCGCAATGACGCGCTTTTGAAAATCGGCAATTTCCTGCACGATTTTTTTATACGCTTCGCGGGTGATGCCAAGCGTAAGACCCGAGAAATGTCGTTCATCCTGCGGGACATTTTCAATCGCGCCAAGCGCGATCTCGCCCATTTGGCGCTGCAGCCCGCGAAGCGCGAGCGGAGCAAAATTCATCGGCCCGCTCGTCACGATTTTATCCGTCTGGGTGTAATTCCCGTCCTTGTCCTTCTGGAGCAAATTCGCTTTGACCAAAAAATTCAGCGTTTCAGAGACTTCGGCCGCCGAAACTTCGGGGCGGCAAGCATGCGCCATCGCCAAAGGCTTTGCTCCAGGCATTGCCGGGGCAAGTTCACGGAGCACCGGATTTTTCCAGTCTTCAAAAAAGCGGAACGACTCGCCATCGACTATTTTCGCCTTGTGCGATTCCGCAATCGAGACCATCTTGCTGAATGCGGCACGCTTCTCGTCGTCATTCTTTGCGTGATCAAACTTGACCATTTCGACAAAGAAGTCGCATTCAAAATCGGCAAGGGATATCGCAGAGGCCACACGAGCCGCAGCTTCGGCGCTCAAGTTGAAGCGCCCCTCGCTCACATATTTAAGGTAGACAGGCGAAGAGAACCCCGCCATTTTGGCGAACTCCTGCCAAGAAAACGCAGTCTTCGCCTTTCGATCGGCGTAGTAGTCTGCGATATACTGGCGGTAATCCGTATATTCAAGTATATCTTTCATTTTTCCTCCTAACAAGCGACCTCTTTAAGCCGGATCGTTTGCTGATATTCTAAATATAGATCATTAATTTTCAAAAATCAATAGTTTTACAATATATTTTGTTGATTTTTACAAAATTTTTAAGGATTTTTAGCTGTAATTATAAAATTGAAGATTTTCACAATATGAAGAATATTGTAGAATTATCCTACTATATTTACTTTATGGACTTTTTCACAAAAATCAATATTCCGGCTGCAGATTGGCAGATTGACTACAAATCCAGACTCGCATTTTTCGGGTCATGCTTTGCTGACAATATCTCGGCGCAATTTAAGGCGCGAAAATTCAATGTTTTGGCAAATCCGTTCGGAACAGTTTACAACCCGCTTTCAGCAGCGATGCAGATCAAGGCGATTGCAAACGGGAAAATTTTTGGAGAGGCGGACGTTTTCCAGAACATGCGATTGGGCGTTTCGGAGAACCGTAACGAGATTCGCGGACCTTGGCACTGTTGGAATGCGCATGGTTCACTCTCGGCGGCGACTCGCGAGGAATGCATCGAAAAGCTGAATGCGGCCACTCATGAGGCGCGAGAGTTTTTACAGAAAGCCGACGTCGTATTTATCACGCTCGGAACTGCGTTTGTGTATTTTTTGAAAGAGAGCGGGATTGCCGTTTCGAATTGCCACAGGCAAAACCCAAACTTGTTCATTCGCAAGATGATTTCCGTGGACCACGCAGCCGAAGCGCTGAAAAGCATCGTGCATGATTTGCAGAAGATCAAAAATGACTGGACAGGCGAGAGTCGCGCATTCCACATTGTCTTTACGGTTTCGCCGTTACGGCACTTGAGCGATGGCGCACACGAGAACACTCTATCGAAAGCGACTTTGCAACTTGCTATAGAAAAGGTCATAAGGGAGTGCGCCACGGAATCTGCAGCAACCGCCACCTACTTCCCGAGTTACGAGATTGTGATGGACGAACTGCGCGACTACCGCTTTTACAATGACGACATGATTCATTTGTCAAAAAAGGCGGAAGAATACATTTTCGAGCGCATGGCGGGAACGTACTGCAACGAGAAAACGCACGAAGATATCCGCAAGGTAGAAAAGTTCTTGAAAATGGCGAACCACCGTATTGTCGATTCGCAGGCGCCCGCTTCACGAGAATTCGCACAGAAACTCGCCGCACAAGCCGCAGAACTCGAGAAAGAAATTGCAGGGCTAAATCTCAATATCGAGAAATAACTGGATCATTCGCTTCGCTCAGGATGACGCAAGGGAGATTCCCGATCAAGTCGGGCATGACAACGTCAATCAAATTTTCATTGTAATATAAAAGAAGGCGGGCCGCAGCTCGCCTTCCCTTTTCCTCCTTTTTCACCAATCATTCCAGCTCAACGAGAACGATTAATTCTTGATGCAACGGACAAGATTTTGCGAATTTCCAGATGCAAAATTCATCCCCTTATTTCCTATATAGACACTATTTACCAAATCCTCCCACTTAACATAACCATAATCGTCATAAATATCAGCGTACCCCGGAGCCGTCGCAAGATCAGTGCCATACACCGAAAGAAGTCCCGAAGAAGGATCCGGCACATAATCTGAAGTATGCCCTAACCACATGATCGAATAACGCGCCGTCAGTCCGATACCCGCAGGATTGCCAAACGGAGCAAGGTCATACAGATAAAGGGTGCTTGATTTATCATCCACGCCAAGTTCAGCCTGAACAAACGACAGCAGATTTTTCCAATCACGAGGATTCGAGAGCCTCCATCCAACCGGACACACACCTTGATGCCTTGCAGTATCGCTCACATCCACTTTGGTCGTATCAAGTTCGACCCACGGATCGGCCATAATCTTCGCACAATAAACTTCAGTACCACCATAAGGCTCCTGAACAACATCTCGAAAAGAATCCACACAAGCCTCATAGGATTCATATGCATAAGTAAAAATGAAATAGGAACTATCCAAGCCCATCGCATCAAGAAAATTATAGTTACAGCCATCATCACCGCAAGACGCACCTTCGGCTCCATCATAGCGCAAGTTTTCGGCCATCCATGTCTGCGTCACACCATTAATATCAATTGTAGTCGTCTTGTAAACTTGTCCATCGCGGTCGTCCACCATGGAACCCATCGAATGCTCAATCTCCTTATGAACCAAATTCCATTTCCCAGAACGACAGACCAAATTATAGGCCGGCACAAAAACACCATCCTCACCCTCTCTCGGAGCCTCAAAGACATTCCCTTCATGGCCCTGATCACACGGTCCAGCACCAAATGCAGTCGCAAGCATTCCGGCATAGAAATTCACCACGCGCAACCTTATTTGATAGTCACGCGCCCATTCATCGCTCAATTTCTGATACGCTATGGCAGGAACACTGAAATACTCCCTCAACCCATCAGTTCGCCTAAAAACAATATCAATAAAGTCCTCATCCAACGCAGAATCAACATTCAAGAAAGTTCCCCGCTCAGCAATCGCTTCAAACAACTTATTCATATTGGAATTTTCCGAAGGCATATTAATGGCGTAAGCACTTATTGCACTCGCAGGCAAAACATTAGTAAGCGCAGAAATCATCGCCGTATATTCCAGAGCATCCGTGTCCCTAATATCATCGGCAACTCCGAACATTCCGAACGCCGACAGCACATCGGCTCGCGCCTGCTTTTTCGCCTGGACAAACGGCGTTCCCGACTGCACGAGATAAAGCCCCCGCAAGGCTTCAAGATGCGTCAAAATATCGACATTCACTCCATCCGAATCACGCACATCCGCAAGAACGGTATAAGGATATATGCTTACGGAACCCGGCCTTACCACAGATATCAAAACATAAGGACTCTCAAGCGTTACATTTTGGAAAGCAAATACACCTTCGTCATCAACAATCACAGTAATCGAAGAATCAGATACTGCGAACGATTTAGGATCCAACTGATAAAGAGAAACAACAGAGCCCTTCTCAAGCCCCGCAACAACAATCCGCCCAACATAGGAACCTTCTCCGCCCAATGATGTTGTCATGTGCGTTTTTCCGAGAATCGTAATATTTTCAAGATTTGCATACACACCTGTTTCTTCGACGGTGCCGCCGGCTAAATTTTCAGAACACGCTGCGAACACAAAGGCGAGCAGCATCGCCATCGTGCAGACAAATTGTCCGCTAAATTTCGAGAAACTCATAGTTTCCTCCAACTCTATTTTTTTAATTCCTGTTTATTTGTCAGCGGAAAAAGCTGCATGTTCAGACGATAGACTTCGTCCATGGCGGCGTTTTTCCGAGCAATGGCAATAACTTTTTTACGGCAATCGGCGATTTCTTGCACGATTTCATCGTAGCCTTCTTTCGTGATGCCGAACGTGACACCCGAAAAATTTCGCTTGTCCTGAGCGACACCTTCGATTGTCTCAAGCGCAAGTTCGCCCATTTGGCGGTGCATCGTGCGGACAGCTACCGGCGTCACACCCATAGGTCCCGTCGTCAAGGACTTGTCCGTTTGTACGTAATTGCCATCGTCATCTTTTTTTAGGAACCCGCCTTTGACAAGGAAATTCAGCACATCGCTGACTTCGGCTGCCGTAATTTCCGGGCGGCATGCATGAGCAAGCGCAAGCGGCTTTGCACCAGGCATCGATGGAGCAAGTTCACGGATGACCGGATTTTTCCAGCTTTCGAAAAAGCGGAACGCATCGCCTTCCAAGATTTTCGCCTTGTGGGCATCCGCAATCGCAAGCATTTTATTGAAAGCGGCTTTTTTTTCGGTATCCGTTTTTGCATGGTCGAACTTGACCATTTCGGTGAAATATTCGCGTTCGTAATCCACCAATCGCATGGCATCTGCCACGCGAGCGGTCGCCGAATCGCTTAAGTTAAAACGGCCTTCACTCACGTATTTTAGATAAACGCGTGAAGAAAAACCAGCTTCGGTAGCGAACGTTTGCCAAGTAAACGCAGAACTCGCCTTTTTATCGGCATAGTAGTCCGCAATATACTGGCGATAGCTCGTATATTCTAGTATTTCTTTCATTTTTCCTCCTTACGACAATCCCTAAATTTTTTAGGGTCCGTAAAAACAAACGAATTGCGGTTCTTTTGTCCGTTTCGTTCTTGAAATCAAATATACAACTTATTTTAAAAAATGCAATAGATTTACAACACAAAATATTTGTTTTTCTAAAAATTTTAAAGTTTTTAGAAAATATTATAAAATTTTAAGCATTTTTCACAACACAAACGTATTGTATTTTATTTCAGTAGAGAATGGCGCCCCCGTAACGTGTACGGGATGACAACGTAAAAAGGAGATGTTTGATCAAGAAATAACTGGGTCCTTCAGGCTTACGCCCTCAGGACGACGAGATGGAGGCTCCGGCGGAGGCGACAATGCAATTCAAGACTTTACTGGATCCTTCGACTTCGGCGCTTCACGCCTTCGCTCAGGACGACGAGGTGACGAGACGCGCGGGCGTTGCCCTCAGCGAAATTTTATTGCTGTTGGGATTGCGATTCGCGCATGCGGCGGCGAGCGCGGGAACCCGGGCGGTTACGGCGATGACGGCGACCGCCGTTCTGCGGATTCGGAGCGTTATCGGCAGGAGCGTTTTGCGCATTCACATTCTGGGCAGAATTGCGAGATTCACCGCGAGAGTTCGATTCGTGATTGCGCGGCGCATTGTTTCGCTGCGGCTTTTTATCGTACGGTTGAGAATTCTGACGCGTCTGCACATTTTCATCATTTGCATTACGGGCGTTCTCGCGATTTTCATTGCAATTGTCCTTGCGACCGCGAGGACCGCGATTATCCTTATGCGAACCGCGACTGTTGCGGGTTTCAGCAGCGCGAGCCTGCGCTTCTTCGCGAGACATGCGCCCACGAGAATTGCGCATCATGCTTTCGGCAGTCTCTTTTTGCGGCGGCGGTAGCTTCTCGAAAATGCTCTGGTCGCCTTCCGGGATTTTCACGCGTGTAAGCTTTTCGATCCCGCGCAAATCGGATTCTTCATCCGGAGAGCAGAACGAAATGGCAACGCCTTCCTTCCCTGCACGGGCTGTACGACCAATGCGATGCACGAACGTTTCGTGTTCATTCGGCAAGTCGTAATTGAACACATGGCTCACATCGTCCACATCAATGCCGCGTGCCGCAATGTCCGTTGCCACAAGCCCTCGAATTTGTT
>JAEEGJ010028916.1_pt1 | contig 10981 bp, 9 predicted proteins | sample 8958761 | NCBI WGS metagenome assembly JAEEGJ01 (sample SAMN16246546, study PRJNA631951) | gut metagenome | biome: gut microbiome; feature: rumen; material: RS-attached | host: Bos | place: Iran: Karaj | collected 2018-10
CGTCGGTGGAGGGGATGCAGGTGCCGCGGAGGGCGAGGACGGCGGACTGGATGGCGCTGGAGACGCCGGAGGCGACCTTCATCGCGCAGCCGACCTTGGCGCCGTCGCACACCATCCCGGTGATGTTTCCGATCATGTTCTTGATGGCGGCGCACACCTGTTCGTAGGTGCCGCCCTGCAGGTAGACGATGCCGCATGCGGATCCGGTGGAGGCCACCACGCAGCCGCACAGGGCGGACAACTTGCCCAGGAATCCCTTGATGTGGATGGCCACGAGGTTGCTCAGGATGAGCGCCCGGGCCAGGGGCTCGTCACCGATGCCGTATTTCAGGGCGTAGGCGATGATGGGCATGGAGACGGTGATGCCCTGGTTGCCGCTGCCGCTGTTGGACATCGCGGGGAGGGTGCAGCCGGCCATGCGGGCGTCCGAGGCCGCTGCGGTCAGGCCCATCGCGAAGCTCATGAGGTCGTCGCCGAACACTTCCAGCTGGTTCTCGCGGATGGCCTTGCCCACCCGGAGGCCGTAGTCCCCGTCCAGGCCTTCCTTTGCGAGGGCGAGGTTCAGCGTCCGGTCTTCCAGGATAAAGGCGATGTCCTTGTAGTCGGCCGTGCGGGCGAAGTCGTAAATCTCCCGGACGGAGAGCCCATAGTCCAGCGTGGTGCGGTCCTTGACGGCCGCGCCGGATTCGGAACTCATCAGGATGCGGTCCGCGAAACTGGTTTCCACGATTTTGTCATGGTCGTCCTCGATGACGGCATAGGCGCGGGGATGGACTTCCGCCGACGCCTGGATGCCTTCGCCCAGGGAGACGGTCGCTTTCACGTACAAAAGATGGTCCGTTTCTGCGACCGAGATGTTGACGCGCTTCGCCTTGACGAGTTCCTTCGCCCGGGTCACGGCGGCGTCTGACACCCCTTGGAGGACCTCCAGCCCGCGGTCCGGGTCGCCGCAGACGGCGCCGAGGGCGGCCGCGATGGGCAGTCCCACCATGCCGGTGCCGGGAATGCCGACCCCCATTCCGTTCTTCAGGATGTTTCCGCTCACTTCCACGGCGATGCGGAAATCGGCCGTCTGGCGCCAGAGGAGGCAGTCGCCGCAGCGGGAACAGTTTTCTGAGATGATGTCGACTGCTTTGGCGACGGCGAGCGCCACCGCGATGGGCTCGGTGCAGCCTAGGGCGGGCTTCACCTCCTTGTGGATGAGTTCGATGAGTTCGGCTTGGCGGTCGGTCATGGTGTCACGTTCTGTGGTCAAGTACAAATGTAGCCCCTTTTTGCACGAAAAACAAATAATCACTATCTTTGAGAATTGGATGAAACTTGAAAACCTGATATGATGAAGCTTCTCAGAACCGCTTTGAAGGCTGCGGCCTTCGTCCTCGCCGCATCGGCCGTTTTCGGCTGCAAGAGCACCCCGCAAGTGATACCCGCCATCGCCCCTGACGCCCGGGTGGAGGCGAAAGTGGAGCAGGTCCTCAAGGGGATGACCCTGGAGGAGAAGGCGGGCCAGATGGTCCAGCTGTCCATCGGCATCATCACCGCCCAAGGGCAGGACGACGTGGACCCGGCGAAGATGGACGTCATCTTCGGCAAGTATAAAGTGGGCTCCATCCTGAACGTGATGAACGACCGCGCCCTGGACCGGGAGAAGACGGCCGCCTTCATCGCCAAGATCCAGGAGAGCTCGATGAAGCACATCGGCATCCCTTGCATTTACGGCCTGGACATGATCCACGGAGCGAGCTATCTCACCGACGGCTCCCTGTTCCCCCAGGAGATCAACCTCGGCGCCACCTTCAACCGGGAGTTCGCCGCGCAGATGGGTCACGCGATGGCCTATGAGACCCGCGCCGCCCAGTGCCCGTGGGTGTTCTCCCCGGTGATGGACCTGGGCCGCGACCCGCGCTGGCCGCGCCAGTGGGAGAGCTTCGGCGAGGACCCGTATCTGCAGGCCGAAATGGCCCGTATCGAGACCGTCGCCATCCAGGGGGAGGATCCCAACCATGTCGACCTTGAGCATGCGGCCGTGAGCATCAAGCATTTCATGGGCTACGGCGTGCCGCATACCGGTAAGGACCGTACTCCCGCCTATATCGTGGACAATGACCTCCGGGAGAAGTACTTCCGCCCGTTTAAGGAGTGCTTCCAGGCCGGTGCGTTGACCGCGATGGTCAATTCCGCCTCCATCAACGGCGTCCCCACTCACGCCAACAAGAAGCTTCTTACCGGCTGGGTGAAGGAGGAACTGGGTTGGGACGGCATGTTCGTCACCGACTGGGCCGACATTGACAACCTGTTCACCCGCGACCACGTGGCCGCCGACAAGCGCGAGGCCCTGGCCCTGGGCATCAACGCCGGTATCGACATGATCATGGACCCTTATGATCCCGAGTGCTGCACCGCCATCATCGACCTGGTGAAGAGCGGCGAGATTCCGATGGAACGCATCGACGACGCCGTGCGCCGCATCCTGCGCCTGAAGGTCCGCCTGGGCCTGTTCGAGAACCCGACCTGGGAGCACGAGTATCCGGAGTTCGCATCCAAGGATTTCGCAAAGCAGTCCTATGACGCCGCCGTCGAGTCCGAGGTGCTCCTCAAGAACGAGGGCGTCCTGCCGCTGAAGGGCACCGAGCGCATCTTCGTGACCGGCCCGAACGCCAACTCCCTCCGCACCCTGAACGGCGGCTGGTCCTACACCTGGCAGGGCAATGCCGATGCGTTCGTCCCGCAGTACAACACCATCCTGGAGGCGCTGCAGCAGCGTTTCCCCCGGGTGACCTATTCGCCGGGCGTGGAGTATGACAACGCTTTCGGCAGCTGGCAGTCCGAGAACGCCGCCGGCATCGCGAAGGCCGTCGCCGCCGCCCGCATGGCCGATGTCATCGTCGCCTGCGTGGGGGAGAACACCTATTGCGAGACACCCGGCAACATGGACGACCTGAACCTCTCCGAGAACCAGAAGGAGCTCGTGCGGAGGCTCGCCGCCACGGGCAAGCCCGTCATTCTTGTGCTTAACGAAGGCCGTCCGCGCATCATCGGCGACATCGAGCCGCTCGTGAAGGCCGTTGTGGACGTGATGCTTCCGTCCAACTATGGCGGCGACGCCCTGGCCGCGCTCCTTGCCGGCGACGAAAACTTCTCCGGCAAGCTCCCGTTCACCTACGCCAAGCACATCAACTCCCTCCATACGTACGACTACAAAGTGTCCGAACATCGCGAAGTGATGGACGGCTCCTATAATTACGACGCCATCATGGACGTCCAGTGGCCTTTCGGCTTCGGCCTCAGCTACACCGACTTCGCTTACAGCGACCTCGTGCTGGAGAGTCCGGCGGACTTCAAGGCAGGCGATGTCCTGAAGGTCTCCGTCAAGGTCACCAACACCGGCGGACGCGCCGGCAAGGAGGCCGTCCTGCTGTACAGCTCCGACCTCGTGGCCTCCCTCATCCCGGACGTCAAGCGCCTCCGTGGCTTCGAGAAGGTCGCCCTGGAGCCGGGAGAGACCAAGACCGTGACCTTCGAAGTGCCGGCCCACGAGCTCGCCTTCGTCGGGGCCGACGGCCTGTGGCGTCTGGAGAAGGGCGACTTCCGCCTGTCCTGCGGCGGCCTCGGCGTGATGGCCCGCTGCACCGAAACCAAAGTCTGGGAAACACCTAACATCTGAATATGAGAACCACCGAAGAACTCAATGCCATCGTTGCGAAGTTTGACGTCCGGGGCGCGGTCCTGGAGATCAAACCGCTCGGCAACGGCCTCATCAACGACACGCTCCTCGTCAAGACCGACGGACCGGACAACTATGTCCTCCAGCGTATCAACAATGCGATCTTCCAGGACGTGGAACTGCTGCAGCACAATATCGACTGCGCCACGGCCCACATCCGCCGCAAGCTCGCCGGCGACCCGGACATCGACCGGAAAGTGCTGACCTTCATTCCCTGCAAGGAAACGGGTAAGACCTACTGGACCGACGGTACGGAGTACTGGCGCGTTTCCGTGTTCATCAAGGACGCCTACACCTACGAGACGGTGAATCCGGAGTATTCCTACTACGCCGGCAAGGCTTTCGGCCAGTTCGAGGCCATGCTCGCCGACATTCCGGACACGCTGGGTGAGACCATCCCGGACTTCCACAACATGGAACTCCGCGCCCGGCAGCTCGCCGAGGCCGTGGCCGCCGACAAGGCGGGCCGCATGGCCGAGCCCGAGGTGCAGGCCATCCTCGCGGACCTGAAGCCCTTCGAGGAGGAAATGTGCAAGGCGGAGCGCCTTTATCGCGAAGGCGTGCTCCCGAAGCGCATCTGCCACTGCGACACAAAGGTGAACAACATGATGTTCGACAAGGAAGGCAACATCCTCTGCGTCATCGACCTGGACACCCTGATGCCGTCCTTCGTCTTCTCCGATTTCGGCGACTTCCTCCGCACGGCGGCGAACACGGTCGCCGAGGATGACCCGGCTGTGGAGAAGGTCGATTTCCGGATGGACATCTTCGAGGCCTTCGCCAAGGGTTATGTAGAGTCTGCCAAGGTGTTCCTGACCCCGATTGAGAAGGAGAACCTGCCGTATGCCGCCTGCCTGTTCCCGTATATGCAGGCCGTCCGCTTCTTTGCGGACTACATCAACGGGGACACCTACTACAAGATCAAGTATCCGGAGCACAACCTGGTCCGCACCCGCAATCAAGTCGCCCTCTTCCACGCCGCCTATGCCAAGGTGCCGCAGATGAAGGCGTTCATCGACCAGCTGTGATGGACACTCATGTCGTCATCATGGCCGGCGGCATCGGCAGCCGGCTGTGGCCGCTTTCCACCCCGGAACGTCCGAAGCAGTTCATCGACGTTCTCGGAGTGGGGAAGTCGCTCATCCAGCTGACGGTGGAACGCTTCCTGCCCGTGTGCGCTCCGGACAAGTTCTGGGTGGTGACCTCCGAAAAGTATGTGGACATCGTCCGGGAGCAGCTTCCCGACATCCCTCCGGAGCAGATTCTGGCGGAGCCGGAGGCGCGGAACACGGCCCCCTGCATCGCGTATGCCTGCTGGAAGATCCAGCAGCGATATCCGACTGCCAATATTGTCGTGACCCCAGCCGATGCGCTCGTGCTCAAGACCGCGGAGTTCGCCAATGTCATACGCAAAGCCCTCGACGCGACGGACGGGACCGACGCCATCGTCACCGTGGGCATCACCCCTTCCCGTCCCGAGACCGGCTACGGCTACATCTACGCGTCCGACGCCGTGCGTGGCGAAGTCGTGAAAGTTTCGGCCTTCAAGGAGAAGCCGGACCCGGCGACGGCGGAAGCCTATCTCGCCGACGGCCACTATTTCTGGAACGCCGGCATCTTCGTCTGGAACGTGAAAACCATCACCGGCCAGCTCCGGGCCTACGCGCCGCAGATCGCCGGGGTGATGGACACGATCGCCCCCGCCCTGTTCACTGACGCTGAAACATCTGTCCTCCGGCGGCTCTTCCCGACTTGCGAGAAAATTTCCATCGACTATGCCGTGATGGAGAAATCCCGCAAAATCTATGTCATAGCGGAGGACCTCGGATGGAGCGACCTCGGAAGCTGGGGCTCCATCAAGACGCACATTGAGCCCGACGCCGACGGCAACGCTGTCATCGGCGGCGATGTCCGTCTGTTCGGCTGCAAGGATTGCTTTGTCCACACGGCCGGTGAAAAGACCGTCGTGGTGGAAGGGCTGGAAGGTTACATCGTATCGGAATCGGCGGACCGTCTGCTTGTCTGCCGCCTCTCCGAGGAGCAGCGGATCAAGGAGTTCTCATCCTAATTGTATCTCAGTTCGAACTGGTATTCTTTCAGATAACCATCCGTTTTGGAATCTTCCCGCGATTTGAGCAAGAGAAGTTTGCCATTGATACGGAAAGATACCCCGTCCCGTTTCTCGAGACCTTCAATCCGTTTCCGGTACGAGGCTTCGATCTCCTTGAGTTTGGGCAGATAATCATTGAACTCCGCGATCCTGCGTTCATCTTCAGCAGGAACGTCTTTGGGATCCATCGACAATACTGCCCGGTTGATGACCGCACCTATTTTTCGTGGATCGAGAGAATAAAAATTGGGATCGAGATCTCTTTGAAGGTCGCGCAAGAGTGTTTTATAGGTATCACGCATCCCGGAATCCGCGATCTCGTCGGGATGAGTGGCTTCGGCTGAAATGCCCAAAAAATAGACGACTGTGACGGGGCCTTTTTTGCACGAAACAAGACTCAGAAGACAAACGAGTCCCAACAGCACTTTTTTCATTCTTCTTTCTGTTTTTTTAATCTGTTGATTGGCTTTTTTCAAGATTGGCGGTGAACTTGCGGCTGCCGGTCGTCACTGAGGCAGTCTGACATTGGAGGAGAAAAAGCTCTTCACGATGACAAGACCGTTATACGAGCGGAAGAAAACCTCACCCGTACCCTGAGTGGGGGTGACGATGTAATACAGGGTGGCCTTCCAGTCATCCTTCTCCGGGGTGAATTCATAGCACAGCGAATAGCCGTTGAAATCCTCGGAGTATTTGTAGGCCTGGTCGTCAAGGATGAATTCGTCCAGGAATACAGGCTGTTTCCCTTCCATCGTGAAGACCGGGGTGACCCGGCAGTCGAAAGGCAGACTGCTTCCGATTTTCTGCTCGATTCTGTGTGTAATCTGGCCGGGCGCCTTCAGACGGGAACCGTCCATCTCCAGCGGCGGAGTCTGGAAACTGCCCACATGAAATGCTCCGGTGAAGGCGAGGGGCAGTTTCAGGTCGACCTTTGCGCTGACCCGGTACTCTTGCCCGGGGACGACATACCCCGAATTCTCCCAGACGGGCTGAATCTGGAGCGACGGCTGCACGGCGCCGCCGGAGAAAGGTGTTCTGATTAATTCCCCCAAAGCCGGAACATCCTGGTTGAAGTACCCCTCGTGGTAGTTGCTGACCATATGGGCCATAAACATGTAATTGACGTCCGCGCCTTCGGCGGAGAAAGCCGCTTTCCTTTCACCGGAACGTATGACAGCATCGACACGGGAAACCAACTCGGGCGGGAAGTCGTTCCGGTAGTCAAAGATGACACGGAAGTGCGTCAAGGTCACATCCGATCCTTCTCCGCAAAGGAAGGACGGAAGCGGGACGGCGTCCCAAACGAGTTCGTCCTGCGGGAAAGACAAGTCCGGAAACTCCAAATGGCACTTGGTGAAGTCGATACGGTCGAATTGGAAGGTGCAATGGAAAGACAATCGGTCCGGGACCGGTCCGACGGCATCCTCCGGGCTGGCGGAAACCAGGGCGAAGAACCCGGTCGGGAGGGAAAGGCACAGCTGGCCGTCCAAGTCGATGAGCTGGTCGGAAAAGCCGATGGCTGACAGGTCAAATGACACGACGGTGCCCTCCGCCGTCACTTCCAGTTCCGGAATCGAGTAGTCCGCCCCTTCGGCGTGGGCCGTGAATGAAGGCGGGAAAGTGACGGTCAAGTCAGTGAGGGTGACTTTCCGGCAGGGCGCGTCCTCATCCAGTGAAATGATCATCTTGAAAACGGACGGGCATTCGCCCCAGTCGAGGTTCTCGGGGATGCCCTTCAGCAGGACATCCCGGGTCGTATTCTCGATCACCCATCCCGAGAAGTCGTCGGCTTCGAACTTGACGGCATCGAAATCAAAGGAACAGGACTGGGACGGAATGGAAACCGGATTCACGTACAGGGACCGGCACCATTCTTTTTCGCCGAAGGGAATGTAATATCCCATCTCTTCGTCGTATTGAATGGATGGACTGGTCGTGATTTCCGGAAAAAACTGTTCGACCGTATAGAATGCATCTTCCGCGACGGAAACCATTTTGAAGGGAGGAAGAACAGGTCCCTCCTCCTTTTTCTGGCAGGAAAGAAAGATCGAAAGGCCGAGAAGTATGCAGATCGGGTATGACCGTTTCATGGTTCAAGTCTGTTTTTTCAGGGCAAAGATAATAAAGAAGATTCATAAAAAATGTAAAATTTCTCTTGCGGATTCGAAAAAAATGCCTACCTTTGCAATCCCGTTTGGGAAAAGCCAATACGAGGAAGGGAAGACTCGTTAGCTCAGTTGGTAGAGCACAACACTTTTAATGTTGGGGTCTCGGGTTCGAGCCCCGAACGGGTCACAAAGGAAGCGAGTCTTCCGGACATACTGAACGCACTCTTAGCTCAGTTGGTAGAGCAGCTGACTCTTAATCAGCGGGTCCAGGGTTCGAGCCCCTGAGAGTGTACTCGAAAATAGACAGCTTCGGCTGTCTATTTTCTGTTTTACCTTTATTGAAGGGGCTGCGCCCCCTCAAACACCCCCATGTCGGGCTTCGCCCTCCGAAGAGCGCTGCCCCCTCCGGACTACGAAGAAGCGGTTCAAACACCCCTCCGGCCGGCTGAGCGGCCAGTTGCACGTCCCTGCTTTCTTCCTGTCGGGGTGATCACTGACTTCGTCTGTGGTTTCGCACATTCAAGGGGCGAAAACGCCTTGTTTTGCCCCTTCATTGATGACAGATACCGGTGGATTCTGCCCATCCCATGCGTTTTTATTCCTTGGTGTTTTGTTCGACACCGATTCCGTATGGTGCAGGTCTCGCTACGTCGTGGTGCAGGTGTGGTTTTTGCCTGGGGACCTGCACCGCAAAAAGAGCATCTACGCGCTCCAATGGCGCAGGTCCCACCCCTTTTTCCACACCTGCTCCAACAACTACCCACACCTGCTCCACCAGCACAGCACACCTGCTCCAACGACTATCCACACGTACCCCGGCGGCATCATACGATCCGCGCCGCAAAAACACCTGATTTTCTCAAATTCAAGCGCACATTGATATGCCTCTCGCTGCATTAATGCCCACCTCCTGTGCTTTTGCCCCTTTTCAAAAACGGGGAAAAGCACGCCGGCGCCCCTCCGCCGACCGCCAGACGTTCCCTGTCGGTCGCCTCTATGGGGTGGATTCCGAACCTCGGGTTGGAAAAACGGCCATCTGTAAGTCGTTTGACGGGCGGTTGTTTACACTCTGTGAAAAATCAAAACAGCCGACCTGTTCAAAATTCATATCTTTATGAATTTTTGCACGGTAAAACGAGGTGATCGATGAACTGTAATTCTGAAATACTCCGCCGGGAGTATCAGTCTCCGGCCCTGAGAATCATTCCCATGTCCCTTGAGAATGCTGTTTGTGACAGCACGATTCCCGGAGGCAACGAGGATGTCGGCTATGAGGATTGGGATGTCATTCACCCTGCCCGGCCGTAGGAGAGTTACTCATTGACCGTACTTTTCGAGGTTCTTTTTGGCGATTCTTTCGAGTATTTCCGCTGTTGTTCCCTTCGTGCTGACGCCAGCCTGCTTCGCCTGCTCGACGGCGTTGGCATGGGCGATTCTGTCGATGATCTCCGCCGTAGTGCCCTCCGTACTGACGCCTGCCTGTTCCGCCTGCTTGACGGCGCTTGCATGAATCCATTCATCGATGAGTTCATCCGAGGACGGCTGGTCTGAAGGTTCGGCGACCTCGACCGGTTCCGGAGCAGCGACAGCGGTTTCGTCTTGATTGACGACAGCCTCCGTGACGGCGGATTCCTGAGCCGGATTGAAACCGTCAGCATTCTTTTCGTGAGAATGGAAATAATAGAAAGCGGCTGCCAGAAGACCTGCGACAATGATCAGAACAGCAGGGGACCGGCGTGATTGACCGGGCCTTACATCCTTCTCAGAATGATTGTATTCGGAGGAGTATGAACGCTTGTAAGTGTCTTTAGACATGGTTTTCTCCCGGTTGGCATGATCTCTGTCAGGGCCATCGGCGATGAGCATGAAGGCGGCTGACTGCAGTTTGTTTTTCGGGGACAAATATAGCATTTTTCCGGGAAGAAATGAGTACCTTTGAGTCGGGCAGGCATGGCGCCCGGCATGCCCGCGGCAAAAGAATAGGAGATTGATATGACACCCGCACTTGAGCAGATGAACGCCTGGTTCGACGAGTTCAACGGCCTTGTCTTCGCGGACGAGCTGCCGAAGGTCCGGATTGTTTTCACAAACACCCGGACGCAGCTCGGCCAGTTCTTTTACGGCAGCCGAGGTATGGGCATCAAGATTTCCCTGTTTTATGACTGTACGGAGGAACAGTTTCGAAACAGTCTCCTGCACGAGATGTGCCACCTGTACTGCTACTGTCGAGGATGGATTCGCGAGGGGCACGGACGGCGGTGGAGGGAGATAGCCGCATTCGCTTCCCGGAAGACTGGGCTGGAGATCAAGCGGGTCACCGACGTCAGCGGTTGGAAACCAGCACCGGGGAACGAAGACAGACTGGCGGCGGTAAAGGCGAAAAAGAAGAGGAGGATGAACGCCCCGGCCATGGTTGTCGATCTCGAGTATGATACCTACCATTTCCTGGTCAAGCTTTCCAAGACCTGCCTCTTCAACTGTGCGGACCGTCATGGGAATCTGATCACCGGCGCGAAGTCCTTCCGCATCGTCATCAGTGACGCTCCCAGGTTTCTCAATTACCAGTCCTCCCGTTCCATCCGCCGGGGATACAAGTATTCGACGGAGGAGTATGAAAAGACTGTGAAGCCCTTGTTGGACAAGGGGGTCGCGGTCCGGAGCGTTCTGGCTGTGCGGAAAGGGGAATACGACCGCTTGGGCATCAGATAGTTGAAAAAAGATTTTGGAAAACTGAACGTTTTTCTGTTCTTTTCCTTATATTTGCCTAGATGAACACAAAACACTAATTTCCATACACTATGAATCTCAGCGACATCATCCTCCAGCAGGTGACCAAGAATGTTGCCAGCAGCAACATCGAAATCCCGCAGAACCTCCAGAAGCAGGTTCTCGGCGGTCTTTCCGACTCCATCCTCGGCTCCCTCGCCAAGACGGCGACGCTTCCGGGCGGCCTTGACCAGATCAAGGGCCTCCTCACCGGCCAGGCCGATGCGGCCACGAGCCCTGTGACCGCCCTCGCCGGCAACATCTTCAACTCCA
>JAEEGJ010028922.1_pt1 | contig 10979 bp, 8 predicted proteins | sample 8958761 | NCBI WGS metagenome assembly JAEEGJ01 (sample SAMN16246546, study PRJNA631951) | gut metagenome | biome: gut microbiome; feature: rumen; material: RS-attached | host: Bos | place: Iran: Karaj | collected 2018-10
GCTATACGCTGGAGAACATACAGAAAATGCTCCTAAAGAAGTATGAAGTCAATTTGAAGGCCGGCCGTATAGACACAGCCCGTGCCGTGAGCATAAGCATCACAGAACGGCTTGATTCGGCCATCACTCTTTCGCGCAGTGCCGAAGCCCGTGAAGAGGCGGCTGTACACCAGAAGGAACTTGAGATGACTGCCGAGAAAGAAGAATACGTGCGTCAGCGTCACATCGGCCGACTCATCGGCATGTCGGCAACCATCCTGTTCCTCCTCATCTACATCATTGTGCGCCACCGCATGGGAGTCCGTCTGAGAAAAGCTCACAACGACTTGAAGACGGCCTACGACCAGCTCGAAGAGACCACCACCGCCAAGGAGCGCATGGAGAGTGAACTGCGCATTGCCCGCGACATTCAGATGTCGATGGTGCCCAGCGTGTTCCCGGAAATTGACGGTCTCGACATGTATGCCTCAATGACGCCGGCCAAGGAGGTGGGTGGCGACCTGTACAATTATCTCTTGCTCGACGACAAACTGTATTTCTGCATCGGCGACGTCAGCGGAAAGGGTGTGCCCGCCTCGCTCTTCATGGCCATAGCCACACGCGGATTCCGCACACTGGCATTGATGGGAAGGACACCCGCAGAGATAGCCACCCGACTGAACTATGAGCTGACCGAGAACAACGAGGAGGGTATGTTCGTCACCATGTTTATCTGTAGACTCGACCTGAAGCTCCGGCGGTTTGAATACTGCAACGCCGGACATAACCCGCCGCTCATTGGCAATGCCGACGGCCAGTACTCGTTCCTTGATGTGGTACCCAACGCGCCCATCGGATTATGGCCGGGACTGGAATATGAGGGTGATGAAATAGAATATCTGAGCGACCGTAAACTGCTGCTTTATACCGACGGACTCAATGAAGCCGAGAACCGCCAGCAGGAGCAGTATGGCACCGACCGCATTGTAGAACTGCTCACCTCGCTGTCAGCCAGCAACTGCCGCGACATCGTAGAGGCCCTGAAAGCCGATACAGACCGCTTCCGCGACGGTGCAGAACCCAACGACGACCTCACCTTGCTCGCCTTCAGTTTTACGACCTCATGAGTCTATATATCTAACTTGACTTAGGCATATGAAAGATATGAACAAATGTTTAATATTGGTAGCAGCCGCCATGATGGCTGCCACGAGCCTGCAGGCTCAGACGGAACGCTCTGATGATTTCAGGGCAAAGTATGAACTGAAGGAGGTGGTGGTGATGAGCCGCCACAATATCCGTTCGCCGCTGACATCGGGCGGTGCGGCCTATATGCGGGTGACACCATACGAATGGTTCAAGTGGACATCGCCCAGCAGCCAGCTGTCACAGCGTGGCGGTGTGCTCGAGACGGAGATGGGCCAGTTCTTCCGTAAATGGGTGGTCGGCGCAGGTCTGTTACCCGACAACTACCGTCCGGTGGACGACGAGGTGCTGTTCTATGCCAACTCGCGCCAGCGCACGTTTGCCACAGCCAAGTATTTCTCCGCAGGTTTCCTGCCCTTCGCCAACGTGGAGATTCAGCATAAGTACGACGAGGATATCATGGACCCTGTGTTCAAGGCGCAGTTCACGAAGATGAACGATGAGTACCGCCAGCAGATCCTGGCCGAAATGGCTACCTTGCATGGCGGCCCGGAGGCCTGGATGCAGAGTGTGCAGCCCACGCTGACGCTGATGGAGGAGGTGATAGACATGGCCCATTCGCCTGCTGCCGCCAACGACACCGTCCATTTCCGCTTCGATGACACACAGTTCAAACTGGAGAAGGGTGACGAGCCGAAGATGAGTGGCGGCTATACACTGGCCAACAGCGTGGCCGACGCGATGGTGCTGCAGTGCTATGAGAGTGAGAGTATGGCGGCCTTCGGTCATGAGCTGACAGAGGAACAATGGCGCGGAATCTGCGGCGTGAAGGAGGTGTACGACGGTCTGCTCTTCACCACCCATAGTGCCGCCGTCAACCTGGCCTATCCGCTGGTGAGCCGCATCCGCGAGGAACTCGCCAACGGAAACCGCAAGTTCACGTTCCTCTGCGGTCACGACTCAAACCTCGCCAGCATCAGCGCAGCCTTGCACCTGAACCTTCCAAAGACGGAGCAGGCGCTGGAGGTGCGCACGCCCATCGGCTCGAAGCTCGTCTTCGAGAAGTGGAGCGACGGCAGCGAAGACTATGTCGCCATCAATCTGGTCTATCCGAAATACAGCCAGATGCATGCCCGCACGCTGCTCTCGCTTGAAGAGCCGCCGATGGTACAGACCGTCACCATTGAGGGACTGACAGCCAACAGCGACGGCCTCTACCGCCTGGCCGACCTCGATGTCCGTATGGCTGAGGCGATGGCCGAATACGATGCCATCGAGGATGCACCGACAGCCGTGTCCGCTGCAACGCGCGCCGCCACCAGCGAAGTCCATTCCTATACGCTGAATGGAACACCAGCCGATGCTTCTACTCGTGGTATTGTAATCCTAAACGATAAAAAGATAATCAGATAATTCCCTCTTTGAAAGTGAAAAAGAGAATAAGTCGTGTAAAGGTCGGTAACTTGACGAATTATGAAAAAGCATCCGAATATGGGGTGAAAAGTGTGGATTTGGACAAAAATCCACACTTTTTCATCCAAATGTAGGGTAAAAAGTGTAGATTTGGACGAAAATGCTTGGTTTGTTCTTTTTTTATTCGTACCTTTGCCACCATCAAGAAATCATCAAAACGACTAGTATATGGATAATCCCAAATCGGTCGTTAGCCCCAATTCTCTTTAGCAATATCAAAATTCTCAGTTGTCCTCCACAGTCCCAAGAACGCTTGTCGTTGGTTCATGTTTCGCACAAGACGTAAAACATTTTTATCGCCTTTCTTTTCGAGATAGGCAGGGATGTTGAGTATCTTGTACCTGATGGTCTTGAGGAAATGACTTTGCTTGGAATTGATGATGGCATGCCTGAAGAGGCTGATGAAGTTATATGCCATAATGATGAAAGAGTCGCAGGCTTCCGTCGCCCAAAAGTCCTTTGATGAGAATTTGTCGGCAGAGAAGTCGTATTTGATCTCCTTGATTCTGTTCTCCGAGTCTGCGCGTCCACGATAGAGGTCGTAGACGGCTTTGGCTGGCAGTGTTAGCGAGGTAATGAAACAACTGTACCGATAATTCCCCAGCTCTGCCACGTCAGGGAAGAGTTCCATTTGCTTGGGCTTCTTGATTTTCTTGATCTTCTTACCTGCGGCCTTGGGACGCTTGTCCACTTCCTGTCTCACCATAATGATGCGGCGTGGCTTCTCCCAGTCCTGCGCCTGGTAGGTACTCTCTGCAATATGCAGCCCACTGGCCACTTCCGTCCACTTTGCCTGCGATGCCAGTTGTATCTTGATACTGTTGTTGAAGCGGCAGGCCACGATGTATGGCAGGCGCTTTTCCTCCAGACGGTCGAAGATGTCGCCGCTGAAGAAGCCGCTGTCCATGCGTATAAGGCCGACCTTCTTTCCATGAAGCCTTTCAAGGGTATTGTCAAGGAATGCCAGATAATTTGTCGATGCGGACGTGTTGCCAGGACGAAGCCAGTAGTTGGCAATCATCCGAAGGTCGGCTACGAAAGCCAGCAGCGGATGGTGGGACTTGCGGCCGGGGCGCTTGGGATTGTATCCTACAGCCGCACCTTCCTGGTCACCGCAACGCTCCATCACCGTTGAGTCGAAGTCAAGCGTGTAGTTGTCGAAACACAGTTCCGAAAAGAACCAGCCATACAGGGAGTCGAACACGCGCTGGTTGATAGCCTGCGTGAACTTACCGAAGTAACGCTGGTAGGCACGGTGGTCAGGACCCTGCTCGTAGCCCATCAGGCGGCAAAGTGCCGGATCGAAGCGCACAATATCCAAGTGATTGTAACAGCTTGCACCACACCAGACACCTGTGAACAAACCGTATATCAACTGTTCGGGACTCTTGCCACGATTAGAGCCCTGCTGGGGCAGACCCACAGTAGACAATGCCTCCTTGAATGACAATTGTCAAGCATTTTGTATAGTAGCGACACACCACCGAATGCAGTCACCTCTTTCGCAGAAAAGGCTATCTCCAAATCTTTCATCATAGGATTGGCTCTTATATCCGTGGCAAAGTTAATAAATTATTGAAAAACAAGCAAATACAAAGCCTATTTTCTAATGGCGGCCATTAGAAATACCTCAAGACAGCCCTAACGACCGATTTGGGTTTAATATGTTTTTATGTACTTCTGTCTAAAAATATGTTAGTCTGTTCTTTTAGTCGGCTGTCGCCTTTGTAAAAGCGGCAAAGCCGAGCGACTATGTCTTAATTTGTTATTCTGTCTAAATATGAGAAGAATAGATCTGATTGTCATTCGCTGCACGGCATCGAGACCTGACCAGCACATTTCCATGGAACGGCTCGACAAGATGCACAAAGCCAAAGGCTGGAAGTGTTGCGGCTACCACTACTACATCACCCGCGACGGACAGTTGCACTTCGGTCGTCCTGAAGAGATGGTCGGCGCCCACGCCAAGCATTATAATGCCCACTCCATCGGCATCTGCTACGAGGGCGGTCTCGATGAGAAGGGCCGCGCCGCCGACACCCGGACACCTGCCCAGAAGCTCACCCTCTACACGCTGCTCTGCTCACTGAAGCAGGACTATCCTGATGCAGAGATTGTCGGACATTGTGAACTGCCGGAGCAGCGAATGCCAATCGAACTCGTTCGTTCTTGGCTGAGTCGCGACGGCAGTCGACCAAGTCAATTGGAAGGCGTCCACAAGGCATGTCCCTGCTTCTCAGTGCAGCCGTATCGTGACTACTTCAAGAACCGCTAGGTGATTTTGCATATCATAATATTGAGGCCGTGTCAAAATAGGCACATTCTCTATATTTATCACAAAGCCTGGGATATGACCTCGCGTTCCGTGAGGATCATCAGAAGACGCCAAAGGAGGGTGTGCCTATTTTGACACACCCTCCTTCTCTCAAAATGAACAAATGATCAAATGAACAAGTGGACAACGGAGTTGAATCATTTTATCATGACCTTTTTGCCCTTACCGTCTTCCATCTTTATGATATTGATGCCCTTTGAAGGTTGCGCAAGCTTTTCTCCCTTCATGGAGAAAATGGCCTTAACACCATTCTGCTTGCCATCGACAGAAAGCACTGAGGACGGATCCCACTCATCAATCCACGCAAAGTTTCTCCAACCGTCAGTCACCCTGTAGATGTCTGCAGTACCCACGGGAACACGCAAATGTGCATGGTCACAGCCCGAGAACACATTATCATCTATCGGGAAGGGGTTGACGATGGCCGATGTCACCAATATCAAACTGTTGCAACGGAAGAATGCCGCCCTTCCGATGCATTCCACTGTGCCTGGAATCGTGATGGCCATCAGATGGCCATTATTCTGGAATGCGGAACCGGCAATGCCCAACGTGCCTTCGTCCAAGATGATACTTGTATCATCAGGCATCGTTCCTTTATAGGTGTAAGCGACCCTGCCAACATAAACCATTCCGTCAGGCTGACTATCAAACCAGGCGGTACCATTGAAAGCGAATGCGCCTACGCTTGTCACACTGCTTGGGATATCGATGGATGTGATGTCGCTACATCCAAAGAAAGCCCTGTCGCCTATTTTTGTCATGCCATCGGATAAAGTCAGGTCCGTGACTAACATGCCGTTCACATACAGATGGTGGGCAAATTCAAGCGGATTTGAACCTGCTGGGAAGTCTGTCCTGCACCAAGCCTCCAGATCAGAGATATAAACGGCCGTCAGACCCCAGCAATTTTCAAAGATGTCATCCCCAATAAACCTGGTTATAGTGCTCGGGATGGTGATTGATGTCAGGCCCGTGCAGTTATAGAAAGCCATAAATTTTATTCCTGTCACTGTGTATGTTGTTCCGTAATAATCAAACTGAGCCGGAATAACCACATCACCAGAATATTTCTCATCACCGGATATGACAATAGCGGTATTGTTCTCACCTATTTCGTAATAGATGCCACCGACCCTAATGACATCTCCTACCTTAGCGACAATCTCAAGATAGAAATTGAAGTTCTGCCATCCGGGAGTAGACTGATAGGCAGGAATAGTACCCGCAGGACAATACAACATTGCCACGTTACAGCCCGAGAACACATTATCATCTATCGGGAAGGGGTTGACGATGGCCGATGTTACCGTGATCATGCTATTACAACGGAAGAAAGCCGCCCTTCCGATGCATTCCACTGTGCCGGGAATCGTAATGGCCATCAGATGGCTGTTATTCTGGAATGCGGAACCGGCAATGCCCAGCGTACCTTCGTCTAAGATGATATTTGCATCATAAGGCATCGTCCCTTTATAGGTGTAAGCGACCCTGCCAACATAAACCATTCCGTCAGGCTGACTATCAAACCAGGCTGTACCATTGAAAGCATATGCGCCTACGCTTGTCACACTGCTTGGAATATCGATGGATGTGATGTCGCTACATCCAAAGAAAGCCCTGTCGCCTATTTTTGTCATGCCATCGGATAATGTCAGGTCCGTGACTAACATGCCGTTCACATACAGATGGTGGGCATATTCAAGCGGATTTGAACCTATGGGGAAGTCTGTCCTGCACCATGCCTCCAGATCAGAGATATAAACGGCTGTCAGGTTTACACAATCCTCGAAGATGTCATCTCCGACAAATCGGGTTATACTACTGGGAATCGTAATAGATGTCAGACCCGTGCATTTGGAGAAAGCCATAGCCTTTATTTTTGTGACGGAGTACGGCGTGCCGTCATACTCTATCATGTCTGGAATCACCACATCTCCAGTGTACTTCTCACTGCCGCGAGTTACAGCAACGGTATTATTTTCATCGATTTGATAATAAATACCATCAACATTGACAACTTGTCCAATCTCGCCACCTGCGTTTGCCATGATCGGCAAGAATACAGATAAAAGGATAATCACTAGTTTTTTCATTGTTACTGTTATTTTAATTGTTAATTGATTTGGTTGTCATTTATAGGTTTTTGATTAATATAAATGCAAAGTTACAAAAAGAATGCCAATCATTCCCCACTTCACGTCTTAATGTTTGTTAAAACAATCATGTAGGTTGTACCGTTAGCAAAGACGATGTTGGGAGACATATTGACGCAACGCACCACCTCCGTACTGCCATTGACATAGACTGACACATTTGCAGTGCCCGAAGCTGCGCTCAATAGACTTGGGTCTAGTGGACTCATCTCACCCAATCCTTGGTTTGTGTTACCATAACACCATGTAAGGCCACAGAAGGTCATCGTTGTTCCCGAAGGAATGGTTACGGCGGAATTGTGGAAACGGATAGGACCGGTTTTAATGTAAGGGCTGTTTAATCCGGCAAAATGATTGCTGTTATGATCAGGATTGCTAAGAACAAATTCCAAATCACCGTCTAATGTAACGACCTGTCCGGTATTGTTAACGATCTTCACGTTGAAAGTGACGACCGGGTTCCCAGTTGATACTGGGGTCATCATGATATTGACGATTTCCACAATGTCGGCTACGTTCACATAGCCATCACCATTCACATCACCAAAGCCATCGCTAAAGCCTTTGATCATATTGATAACAGCCTCTATGTCACTTTCATTGACCTGGTTATCAAAATTCACATCGCCCTTTACACTTTGTGCATGACCGTTCAAACCAATCAGCATAAGGAGTGCTGTCAGAAGGAAAGAAATCTTAATTATTCTCATATTGCAAAATTAGTCAACCATTGGCATCAATTGTGAATTGTCTGATAATTCTACAAAGGTATAGAAAAACGATATTATATGATAGGTTAGCAGTAGAAAATTATAAATTGTTAACAGAATAAAGAATTAAGCTTTTTAGTCCCCCTCTAAAAAATAACACAAAGGGGGTATGTCTGCAAATTGTGTGTACGAACACAGTTTCTCTTGATTTAGCGCAATTACTCAAACGTTTTCGTGAATTACCAGACTGTGAATAAGGTCCAATTCGGCGCCAATAAGCAGGCCATCGTGAAATTCATCCTGAAAGATGAGTCAGGCAACGCTATCAATGCGAAAAGCTTCACCATCGATGCTATGAGCGCAAATCTCAACCGTAGCATATTGCGTCAGAAATATGACCGGGTCAACTATACCGATGATAACGAAGGGCCGCTGACCTTCACATTGTCTGGAACGACGAATGTGATATACGCAGCCTTGATGATTTCTGGCAGTGTCAACATCACCATCACAGCCGAAACCGCCAGCGATGCCTACGCTTACGGGAAGACAAGCGTATCTTTCGACTATGGCAAATACTACGAGGTGACGGTGAAGATGTTCCCCTTTCACACACGGAGCTCTCTGTTGTAATGGCAACGTCACTCTTCTCCTTGAAGGCACGAATGTAGTAAAAGGCAACCCGGCCGTCTTCTCGGCTGAAGGTAAAACGCTCATCATAGATGGCAACGGATCTCTTACTGCTACATCAGAAGATACAGAAGAAGTTGAAAGTTGTTCAGCGGCCATTGGTAGCCCCTACTATGGTACTTGCGGCAATATCATCATCAAGGGTGGCTATATCAAGGCTACATCTGAATCTGGATCTGCAGGCATTGGCTGTGGATATTTTGGTAACTGCGGCGACATTACGATTACAGGCGGTACCGTAGAAGCCTATGGTCACAACAGTGCTGGCATCGGCTGCAGCGCAAAAGGTGATAGCAATCATTGCGGCAAAATCACCATTGCCAACACGGTGACCAAGGTAGTTTCCACCACAAGCATGAATGGTGGTGGTGTTATTGGGCAAACCATGGGCTCATGTCCCTCTGTGAAATTCGGTGATTGTGAAGTGTGGTACGAGTCTATATGGCATCCTATGCCAATGGTGGATGGCGATTACGGTGGCCTGCATCTTACCATCGATGACGATGGAAAACGATGGACGCTGACACCCGTGGTGCCTTAGTAACTTGCGACTGATAGCCTCAGTATCCTTTGTTTTGTGGGGTGCAACGGGGTCAGGCACCTCCGCGCCCCTAGAGTTTTATCGTGGTTGAGGTTACTCTAATGTGGCAAGGTATTCCGTCGCTGTCATCACGGGAAGCTTAGATGCCGTGAAATCCTTGCCGTTTCGGGTAATGATGGCATCGACCTTGGCTTTCAAGGCTGTGTAATATTGCAGGGCATCTTCAAAGTCCTTGAATTGCAAGGCCAGAGATTCATCAACAGTGCGCTCACTGGTCGTAGCGACACGGGAGAGTTGGCGAAAATTCGACAACAGATTGCGAACTCCCTCGGATCCATGCTTGCGAAGGAGAAAAGAGACGGTGGAATAAGTCATCGGCGAGACGATGAGTTGCACCTGCTTGTTGTAGGCCATCGTGAAAAGACGCACAGCGTCGTGGCAGAAAGGCTCACGGCGGTCAAGCAGGTCGACAACAATATTGGTATCGAGAAATAGACGTGTCATTTGTACTTCTCCTCCAAGTATTCGTTGTAGGCTTTGCGAGCGTTCAAATCGTCGTCGGCCACATGGGTTCCTGCGCCAAGCAGACTAAGCACAATGTCAGGGACTTCTTCTTTGGTAGCGGTCTTGTCAGTGCGGGCATGACGACGCAGACGACGCACATAGTGCTGCACGCTCTCCAGCATCTCGACACTCATTTGGTCAAGCTCTGCCACGATGGATGTTCTGAGTTCTAATGTTGTCATGACTGTAATGTTTATATCCGCTGCAAAGCTCGAGCAAGCCGAGTTTCGCACGCTTTCGCGTGCAAAGTTACGCATTTATTTTTAAATAACGAGCGTTTAGGGCGTTAAAAATGAAAAGTGGAATGGTTTATCGAATTGCTAATTTTTATACTCTATGCTGGCGAATTACAAATGTGCCAGAACGGTTTTGTTGATTTGTTAATTATTTTCATACCACCAAAAGACTACCTAAACCGCCTCAAAACACCCTAAAAACGGGCTTCTGAGTTTCAGTAGGGTAAACTGGGAGTTTACCGTAACTAAACCCCGGGTTTACCCTACTGAAACCCGGAGTTTGCCCGGAGCAAAGTTTCAGATGGTTTTGGAGACGTTTTTAGTGTAAATATATTTCGCAATTTGCCTTGCGGCCATGCGGCCGTTGCGGTAATTGGCTGACGTATATTATTTGTGTACGATTTTTGAAGATTTTTGTCCTTTAAGACACTGGGAATGAGTTACTGCGAAACGGCCACATCAGAATATTTTGAATGATTTTTGTGGCGAATTCTCGTCGGTCGACGGAACCACTATATATATGTGTGGTTCCGACAACCGACAAAAATCTGCTCGCGGGGGATGTTACGCTCGACCTTCGTTTATGGCATCCAGTCGTCCGTTATTTCATTTATGTGAGATTTGTGAAGATTTAGGGTTCTGACTCGGCAGGAACCATAAATCAACACCAATCTGACACAAAATCCCCGTTATTTCATTTATGTGAGATTTGTGAAGATTTTTGTTCTTAAAGACACTGGGACTGAGTTACATCCCCAAACAATTCGCGTTAAATGATGTTATCACCTCCATCTTTCTCATCGTTGTTATCTCGTGTCGGTTTATGGTGTTGGTGGGGATTACTGGGGAATCTTCCTTATCTTCTCAGGCCGCAGCACGGCGATGCCTGGTAGGAAGCGGTAATCTTTGTAATTGTTGGTCACGACAATGTAGCACTTCTGCTTCTTGGCCAGCACGAACTGCACATTGTCCTCGATGTCGGCCCCTGTCTGAACGAGAGCGGCATTGATATCACGAGCTGTGAAGTCGATGATGTTGAAGCGATGCTGTAGCTCGCGCACCACGCTGATAATCTCCTCGTTCGATTTCTTTTTCTGATAGACGGAAATCAACTGCGAGACGCTAAGCGTCGAGATATAGAGTTTCTTG
>JAEEGJ010028925.1_pt1 | contig 10979 bp, 11 predicted proteins | sample 8958761 | NCBI WGS metagenome assembly JAEEGJ01 (sample SAMN16246546, study PRJNA631951) | gut metagenome | biome: gut microbiome; feature: rumen; material: RS-attached | host: Bos | place: Iran: Karaj | collected 2018-10
TTCCTCTAATAGAGAGTTAACCCTATTCTTCAACGCACCAATAATGTCTTTGTCTTTAATTAAGGTAATCTGAGATAGTCTTTTCCCAATATAGTTAATAGAACTGCCTAAATGATAGAAAAGTTCATTATCAAGTATTAAATAACGGTCATGAAATTTATTGTCGATTTTAACTTGCAAAGCTCCATATCTGTCTGAAAAAGATGATATTTCTCTTCTACCAATATTCGCTCTTGAAGAAGTAACCACCACTAGTTTTATTTCTGCCTTTTTGTTTTTAAAGAAGCTTAACGAGATAGCATCGACATATGGATCAATCAAGACAATTGAATCATGAGCGGTTTCAATCATTTTAGTAATTAGCACTATCGCATCAAACAATTGATTATCTAAAAGAAGAACATCATCTACAAAACGATGTTTTTCTTTATTTTCTAACGTATCAACGCGTTGATATAAAGAATCCACTCTTGATAAAAGAGCTAAATAATTGTCCTTTGTAATCAAGGTTCTTTCATCGTTGATAACATATCCTTTCAACAAGTACTCCTTTAGGACAGAATTGGCCCATTTTCTGAAGATAACACCGTTTTGAGATTTCACTCTATATCCAACAGAAATTATCACATCCAAATTATAGTAATCGATAGTTCTTGTGACTTTTTTGCTTCCCTCGTTTTGAACCGTTGCATTTTTTGCAACAGTTTGTTTTCTATTTAATTCACCTTCTCTGAAGATATTGTTTATGTGTCTAGAAACAACTGATTTGTCTCTTCCGAACAGTAGACACATTTCACTTAGAGAAAGCCATACCGTATCCTCCTCTGGCGACACATTTACCTCCAACTCAACATCACCGTTTTCAAACTTTATTAATTCATATCTCATAAATGCGCCTCCTTTGTAGTTTCTTAGATATACATTTGCACAAAGTAAAAAGGTGGTCAATAGACCCCCTAAAGTTACCTTTATATATTATATTACTACGTAGTTATCTATATATATGTGAAGACTAATATAATATAATAAAGGTAAATTTTATAAAAATTTTTCTTTATTCCGTTATAAGAGTTTCTCTAAGTCATCTAAAGATATAGAAAGTGCTTTAATTTGGCTATCAACACTACCATGCTTGATAAATGATGATGGGACACACAAGGACTTAACTACGCCTTGATAATTTAATGAATCAAGCGTGGTCTTAACAATTGTGGCAAAGCCTTCTTCTGTACCATACATATCATAGATAACGATTTGTTTTTTATTTAATAGTGTTTTTAATAATTCAATATCAATTGGTTTTTGGAAGATAGCGTTAATAACTGTGTGTTTATTAAACTTATTTACTACTTCATTGACGATAGGGCCGTAAGTGATGATGACGGTGCCATCACCGTTATTTTCGATGCACCACTGGCCTAATTTAATGTCTTTTGGTTCTTTAACTTCTTGAATTAAAGTCTTACCACGTGGGTAACGAATCGCTAATGGATGGGTATAGTTAAGAGAGAAATTAAATAAGTCATTAGCCTCATTTTGGTCTTTCGCCATACAAATAGCGATATTAGGTATGGTATTTAAATACGCCACATCAAAGATACCTTGATGAGTTTCCCCGTCTTGTCCAGGTAAACCAACACGGTCAATTAACATCGTGACATTAGCGTCCATTCTAGCGATATCATGACTTATTTCATCATATGATCTTTGTAAGAAAGTGCTATATGCAGATAGATATGGATGTAAGCCGTTAATAGCCATACCTGAAGCAAATACCGCAGCGTGTTCTTCAGAAATACCAACATCATATGTGCGTTCTGGATATTTATCAAATACTTCACATAAATGACTGCCTATGACAGTGGCAGGATTAATGACCACCATTTTTTCGTCTTTTTGCATATAGAGATCCACTAGATCAGCGTATGTCTTACTCCAAGATTCTAAGGATGGATCTTTTTTAGCTAATGGTTCACCAGTAGCAATATCAAATGGGATGACACCATGCCATTCTCCATTAATATCTTTTTCCGCGTGTTCATAGCCTTTACCTTTAATTGTGGTGATATGAATAGCGACACTACTAGGAGCGTTAACCGCGTATTTAAAAGCTTTCTCTAATGCGCCTATATCATGTCCATCAATATTAGAGATGTAATATAAACCCATGTTATGGAAAGTATTCTTTCTTACTAATAGATATTTAAAGAAGTTCTTAATGGCGCTGGTGACTTTATAGATAAAGCGACCAAAGCCAGTCTTTTTCATAAAGTTCGTATATTTTTGTTTTCTTCTTAAATAGCCTTTAGATAATCTAAACTTCTCCCACATATTAGAGGAGTTACCTACGGCTTTACCAATAGACTGATTATTATCATTGATGATAACTATGACTTTATGTTCAAAAGCACCTAAGTTATTAATAGCTTCATAGGCTAAACCATTAGATAAAGAAGAATCCCCTATTACTGCGATAACGTTATAGTCTTCTCTATTTAAGTCTCTAGCGCTCGCAAAACCCATCGCTGCGCTTATAGAAGTAGAAGAATGACCTGCTTCATATGGATCAAATTCTGATTCATTTCTTTTTTGGAAACCTGATGGACCATTTTCTTGTCTAAGGTTTTCTAATGTTCTACCCGATAATATCTTGTGCGCGTAGCATTGATGGCCAACATCAAAGATGAGTTTATCTTTTGGAAGATTAAAGAAATGATGGATCGCTACGGTTAGTTCCACTACACCAAGGGAACTAGAAAGGTGACCACCATTTTTCGCGCAGTTTTCTATGATATTAGTTCTAATATCTTCACTTAAAAGATTTAATTCATCTTCTGTGAGGTTTTTAATATCACTTGGATTAAATGGCTTTGATAAATCAAATCTTCTAATCTCTTTTTTCTTTTTCATAGGGATTATTAGTATTTTACACTTTTATATGATAATCACAAAACTATTATAAGATAAAACACTCTTATAAAGAGAAAAAAATATGTTATATTGGTTTTAGAAAAGAGAGCCTCCAAGACAGGACTAATCTGGGCGATCAGTCATTGGCTCTGTTTTTATTTACAACAAATAAGAAAGTTGTCTTTAATTCTATTAATGTTATAATGTTGCCAGAAGAATGGGACCTCTTATACTAAACTCCCCTGGTAAGGGTTAGTAAAAGGACATTCTTTTTATTTTAGTAACCATATTACCAAAATAAGAAAAAGACAAATCAAGGTGATTCGTAAAAGTCGCAAGACTTCTTTTGCATCATCTTTCATAGGCATAGCCTCCTTTCAGTAATAACTAACAACAGGGTGCATTGATAGCCAGACAGTATAGGAGGTTTCCATTCCGAGTTTTAGTGAGTTTTCTTTCTCAAAGGTATAACAAAAACAGGATTATAGAATCGCTAGTTAATATGAAGGTAATCAATCTATTCGGTGACTACACCGTTTTTGATCTTATCTAATAATTCGTTATAAACAGATTCGTTTTCTTTTAAATATAACTTAGCGGCATCTCTACCTTGGGCAATCTTATTGCCGTTATATTCAAACCAAGCACCGGCTTTTTTGACATAACCTAATTCAACAGCGCGGTCTAAAACTTCAGCTTCTTTAGAGATGCCTTGACCGTATATAATATCGATTTCACATTGTTTAAATGGTGGGGAGACTTTGTTTTTAACAATCTTCACTCTACATGTGTTACCAATGATATCACTACCTTGTTTAATGGCTTCTGTTCTTCTGATATCAATTCTAATAGAGGCATAGAACTTTAAAGCACGACCACCTGAGGTAGTTTCAGGATTGCCATACATCACACCAACCTTTTCTCTAAGTTGGTTAATAAAGATAACTGCACATTCTTTCTTATTAAGAATACCAGCAATCTTTCTCATCGCTTTAGACATAAGTCTTGCTTGTAAACCGACGGATGAGTCACCCATTTCTCCATCAAGTTCTGCTTGCGGGACAAGGGCGGCCACACTATCGACGACAATTAAATTGATGCTACCAGAACCGGCGAGCATCTCAGCGATTTCAAGAGCTTGTTCACCGTTATCTGGTTGAGAGAGAATTAACTCATTAATATCTACCCCAAGGTTTTTAGCATAGATAGGATCAATGGCGTGTTCAGCATCAATAAAGGCGGCTCTACCACCGTTTTTTTGACATTCGGCAATCGCGTGAAGAGCGAGAGTGGTTTTACCACTACTTTCTGGTCCAAAGATTTCAATGATACGACCTTTTGGATAACCACCGACACCTAAAGCTTCATCAAGTAATAAGCTACCTGATGGGATAGCGTCGACATCGACTGCTTCTCTTTCGCCCAAGCGCATGACGGCGCCTTTACCGAATAGTTTTTGGATCTGCTTCAGCGTTTCATCTAACGCATCGGCATTAAGGTTTTCTTTTTCGTTTTGTTTTGCCATAAGTTTTTCAACTCCTTCTATTTTACCTATAGGGAAGGTTTTTCAAATTTTTCCGATTTTTTTAATATTTTTTGCAAATTTTTTTCTCTAAAATTGCTAAGGCGTTATTAACGCCTTCTTTTTGGATGGTTTCTCGATCACCTTTTAAGAGAAAAGAATAGACTTCCACTTTGTCTAAATAGGCAACACCAATATAGATTTCGCCCACTTTTTTACCTTCCATGGCTTCTGGACCAGCGTTACCCGTAAAAGAGACACAGACATCAACATTAAGTAGTTCTTGGCCTTTTTTAGCCATGGCTTCGGCGATTTGTTCAGATACTACACCATATTGGTCAATATCTTCGTATGAGATACCTAATAAACGATTCTTTTCTTCGGTCGCGTAAGTCACTAGCCCACCTTTATAAAAGTGAGATGCACCAGGTACTGATGTTATTTCTTTAGCAAAAAGGCCTCCCGTAAAAGATTCCACTGAACCTAAGGTGAGACCATGTTCTCTAAATAATTTATTAATCTCTTCACTAGTCATTTTCTTTTTCCTTTAAAAAGGCTTTTCTATTTTGATAGACATAAATAACACCAGAGATAAATGACACTATTGTTGCAGCGTATACGATGAACGCTGTTACTGTTAAATACGGATTAGTGTTATTTGGATATAAATAATGGAATGGGAAGTCATTAAGTAAGACTAAGGCAATCGCCACCATTTGAAGGACTGTCTTTAATTTACCAAAGATATTAGCGGCAATAACTGTCCCCTTTTGTGCGGCGATAAATCTAAGGGCATCCACGACTGTATCTCTAGCGACCATAATGATGACACACCAAACTGGGAAGAAGAGACGTTGTTCAACATTATATGGGGCAAATGTTGGGGAACATAAGAAGATAAGCATTGAACTAACTAATAACTTATCAGCGACTGGATCTAAGAATTTACCTAAATCAGTGACTTGGTTATTCTTTCTTGCTAACTTGCCGTCTAAATGATCTGTATAACTAGCGATAACAAAGAAAACAAAGATGATTAAGAATATTAGATTAATTCTTGTGTTACCTAATTCTGGAGTGGATAAGTTAGGAATCAAAGATAAAACGAATAATGTGACAATTAATAGAACTGTCGCAATAATTCTAGAAAATGTAATTTTTGTTGGAAGATTCATAATGTTTCCTTTAGTGAGTATCCGGTCCTATAAGCCATGTTCTGTTATCGACAACCATTTATCTAAGCAAATGCTTACAAGGATTAATTCAGTTCTCTTTCCTTATCTCCCCTACCAAATTTTGGGTTTCTCGCTTGTGGGGTTTACCGCGTTCCACTTTATTATTTCTAATAAACTACGTCACTGTGGCACTTTCAGGGTCTTAACCATGGTTTCCTTTAGGTTAAGGGTCCCGCCGTTACGTACTCCTACGTACCTAGCGTTATTTTTTCCGCTAGCGCAATCACTACGAGCATCGCAGCTCGTGCGAGCATGGACTTTCCTCTACTAATAGCAGCGATTGTCCAGACCGGAAGTTTTGTTATTTAATTGTGTCAGGATTGAATCCATTCGCCCAGAGGAATCTCTCTAAAGCGTTGATTCGACTGATATATTCGATATTGTCAGTAGTGACATTATCATCAGACTTGATATTAGCAAATCTCACTTTATATTTCTCTAATTCTACTTCTAAACTTCTCTTTTCTTTTTCTAAAGCTTTAATCTTCTCTTTCATAGCCTCATATTCTCTCGTGGCTATTAAAGTGGATGCTTCCACTAAACGATAATCTTGGATGATGACATCTAAGAATTTATCGACTTCTGTCGCATCATAAGAATTCTTACTTGTAACCGGAAAGACGTGATTATAAATACTTTGAGAGTTAAGAAAAAGTTTGACCGCCATATATCGTCCTTTCCTCTATCATATAGGAGAAAATATGTTTATTCAACTTTTTTCTTTTGAAAAAAGATAAGAGTGTGATATACTATTTTAGATTTTATGAAGAAATTTGAAAGATTATTAAAGGGCCATAAATCACTAGTCTTCTTAGACTTTGAAGGGACACAGTTCTCTCATGAGATGATTGCTATTGGTGCGATGCATGTATCTATCGATCATAATGGCTATATTAAAAAACATAAGAAACCATTTAGAATCTATGTTAAAGCCCATAATAGAGTGGGTAAGATTGTTACAGATTTAACTGGTATTACTGATGAGATGCTTAAACAACAAGGTGTATCTTTTTTCACTGCGATGAGTGAACTAAAGAAATATGTTGGTCTAGCATTTAGAAAATCATCATTTATCACATTTGGTTCTCATGATATGAAGATTCTATCTTCTTCTATTTCTTATAGTTTTGATTTCCCAAAAGAAATCGTCCAAAGCATTCAACAAAACTATGTTGATTTCAGTGCGTTTATCTCTGAATTTATGAAAGATGATAAGGGCAACCCATTATCACTTATTAGATACTGTGATGCCTTTGGTGTTAAACAAGCTGGTCCCGCTCATGATCCAGCGGTGGACGCAGAAAACTTAGCGTGGCTATATGACGCGACGATGAGAAATTCCCATCTATTACTTGAAGAATACAAGAAAGTTCTTAAATCATTCAATCACTTCCCTCAACCAGTTTGTAATGTGATTAAGAAACTTGCGAATAACGAAGACGTATCTAGTAAAGAATTTGAAAAAGAAATTAAAGATTATTTAGCCTAATGAGATATCCAAACGGTAAAAAGTACGAATCAAATAAAGTAGAGGTGACTAAGGAAAGAGAACACCGCTCTTTATTAAGCGCGGCTAACCGTGGTATGTCATTAGAGGAAGATATTAACTTATCTAATGAATATTACCGTGATAATGGAATAGCGTTAATTCATAAAAGACCAACACCAATTAATATCGTTAAAGTTGATTATAGTAAAGGCGCGAGAATTACTGACGCTTATTTTGAAAAACAATCTACTACCGACTATAACGGTGTTTATAAAGGTAAATATATTGATTTTGAAGCCAAGAACACTAAAAGCACCACCGCTTTTCCTCTTTCCAATATTAGTGAACATCAAATCGTGCATTTACAGAATGTTCTCAAGCATGGTGGTATAGCGTTCTTTATTATCTCTTTTCAAATGAAAGATGAGATCTATTTATTAGATGCATCATTTGTGATTGAGTTTTATGAACATGGTGATAGGAAATCTATCCCATATGAAGTGTTTAAAAAAGAGGGTGTCTTAATTAAACAAGACTATACCCCCAGACTTCACTATATAGAAGCAGTTGACGCTACTTACTTCAAATAGTTATTTCTTACACAGGTCCTTTATTTTGCAGTTATTACACTGAGGATTTCTTGCTGTACAGAAATAACGACCAAAGTGAATAAATTGATGATGAGACTTAATCCACCTATCTTTTGGAATAAGTCTTTTTAGTTTTCTTTCGACTTCAATTGGTTCATCATCTTTCTTCGCTAATCCTAATCTTTTAGCGATACGACTGACATGTGTATCCACTGGTAAATCAGGAATCTTAAATATCTCTGCTCTAATGACACCTGCGGTTTTGTTGCCTACGCCTGGTAGAGTCATAAGCTCTTCTTTATCGCTAGGCACCTGATAGTTAAATCTAATGATTAAATCATGCACGATACCTTTTAAGTTCTTAGCTTTGTTTTTATATAAACCTATTTGTTTAATAGTGTCTTCAATATCTTCTACAGGGGCATTTTCTAATGCATCTAAAGATTGATATTTACTAAATAAAACCTTAGTGACTTGATTAACACTTTTATCTGTAGTTTGAGCAGATAACATCACTGCGATCACTAGTTCATAATCCTTAGAATAAAAAAGCTCACAACTAGCGTGAGGAAATAGTTCATCTAGATAGTTAAGAATAGAAGTGATATCAGTCTTCATCATCGTCATCATCAAGCCATGGTGTTTTAGCGATTCTAATAGTTTCTTCTAGATTCTTAGTCCATTCATCATCAATTGGGGTTTTGCCTTCACTTTCAAGGTCTTCTCTTTTGGCCCAACTTAAAAGTATTTTATCAACGCTTCTAAGAGATTTCTTACCTTGAGATATTGCTTCTTTAAGCGCGTTAATGATCATTTCATCAGAATAGCCTAAATCCACCCATTCTCTAATCGTAGATATTTCCATAGGTTGAAGTATTCTATTGAGTTCATTTTCAAAAGCTTGATAGATATTAACTAAAACATCTTCTTTTTTCTTTTTGTTTTCCGCTTCTTTAGAGACAGATAAGGCAAAATTAGAGAATAGTTTCTCTCTAAGAGGATTTAAAGAAGTAACGGTTTTACCGTTGACGGATGTATATTCAATAAAGCCTCTAGTTAATAAGTCAGCGAGTAAGCTATCGATTTCTTTAATATCTAAAGTCATCTTAAGTGATAATAGATCCGCGGTAATAAACGGATTACCTTGAGAGACTAAATGATCAATCATAAAGATGACAGCGAGTTGATTTTCGCTGATTTTAAGCTTTTTATAGTTTTCTAAAAGTAAGAATCTAAAATCAATGGCTTCACTAATCATAATGTAATATTACTTTATCACACCTTTTAAATTGACTATATCAAATTCAGACAATAATTCTTTTTTATATTTAAGATTGATATCTTCTTCTTTGATTTTATCAATTTCACTTCTAATCTTTGCATCAGTGATATTGCTTAATAGATAAAATCTATCTCTCATCGCTTCATATAAGCTAGGTTCAATCACTAGATTAAACATTAAAGCGAAGCGAATCGCTCTAAGGATACGAAGTGGGTCTTCTTTTAAACGGGTATCTGGATCCCCGATCATTCTAAGGATGTGGTTAGATAAATCTTTTTGTCCATTACAATAATCGATGATATTAAGGTCTTTATCCATATACATCGCATTAATGGTAAAGTCTCTTCTTAGATAATCTAACTTTAGATCTTTAACAAAGTTAATGTGTTTAGGATGACGAGAATCAAAATAATCACTTTCTTCTCTTAATGTAGTGATATCAAACTTAAGACCATTTTCGTTTTTATACTTAAGTGAACCTAAATGCGCGAATGTTGTGTCAACGTTAGGTAAAAAAGAAAGAATCTCAAAAGGGGTGGCGTCACTAACAGCATCCATGTCTGTTAAGTCTTTATTTAATAGATAGTCTCTAACTGTTCCTCCAACGAGAAAAAGATTAAAGCCATGGCTTATAAAGATTTGAGCCAGTTTTTGAAATTCTTGAATTTTGTTCATTAATTAGTTAGTCGTTAAGTTTACCTTTAAGGTATTTACATGGTCTAAAGACCACGGAATTGGTTTCTTTAATGGTGATACGCTTATGTGTTTTTGGATCGGTACCATCTCTTTGTTGGCGTTTCTTAGGAGTGAAAACACCAAAGTTGGTGATGTTTACTTCTTGTCCCTCTAAAAGGGCTTGTTCGATGTTATCAAAGATAAGGTCAATGGCCGCGCGGGCATCCTTCTTTGATAAATGAGCCTCCTCACTCACAATCTCGACGAGATCTTTCCTGTTAAGCTTTTGCATGTTTAATTCTCCTTGATGCTGATTATGTTTATTTAATAGATGATTGTGTTCTCTTTTTTAAGACAATACGAATTGGTGTCCCTTCAAAATTAAATGTTTCACGTAATCTATTTTCTATATACCTTTCATATGAGAAGTGCATGAAGTTGGGGTCGTTAACAAATAAAACGATAGTTGGGGGCGCACTGCTCACTTGCGAAGCATATAGAATCTTTAATCTTCCTCCATTGAAGTTCGGTGCTTGATTCATGATTTGGGCATCTTGCATCACTTCATTAAGTAAGGAAGTTTTAACCCTAGTGTAGTAGGCATTATGCACCATATTTAGAGTTTCAAAGAGTGTGTCTAATCTTTGCTTTTTTAAAGCGGAGAGGTAGACCACTGGTGCATAATCTAAGAATTTATATTCGTCTCTAATTATTTTAGTATAATCAGACATCGTATTTGTAGATTTATCTACGAGGTCCCATTTATTAACCACGATAATAATGGCTTTATGTAAGTCGGTAGCATAAGAAATAACGTGTTTATCTTGTTCAGTGATACCTTCTTTACCGTCTAAGACAAGAAGCACTATTTCACTTCTTTCAATAGCCTTAAGAGCGCGGATTGCGGAATATTTATCAATTGATTCGTAGATTTTGCCTTTTTTCTTTAAGCCTGCGGTATCAATCACTAAATAGTTTTGCTCTCCTCTTTTAAAAGGAGTATCAATAGAATCTCTTGTGGTACCAGATATATTTGACACGATGACTCTTTCTTGATTTAGTAACGCATTTGTTAAAGATGATTTACCAACGTTAGGTCTACCCACGACACAGAAAGTGATTTGATCTTCTTCTAAATCATCCTCGTTATCTGGTAAGTATTTAACAATTTCATTTAAGATATCGCCAATACCAATACCATGCGCACCTGAAACAACATGTGGTTCGCCTAGACCTAGACCATAAAATTCTTGAGCGTCCGCCATATGGGAACCTT
>JAEEGJ010028928.1_pt1 | contig 10977 bp, 5 predicted proteins | sample 8958761 | NCBI WGS metagenome assembly JAEEGJ01 (sample SAMN16246546, study PRJNA631951) | gut metagenome | biome: gut microbiome; feature: rumen; material: RS-attached | host: Bos | place: Iran: Karaj | collected 2018-10
CCACACTTAAAAGGAATAAATGGTGCTCGTGACCGGACTTGAACCGGTACGGATTTTACTCCGACGGATTTTAAGTCCGTTGCGTCTGCCAATTCCGCCACACGAGCCTATCCGTAAGTGCGTGAACAATATTAACATCAGGAATGTTCAAAGTCAAGGCACAATATTCATCTCATAAAGTTAATAAAAGACAAGAAATCGTAACATAAATATATTGATTGAGAATTCATTAACGATAAAATAGCATATATATTTATTTATAAAGGAGATTAGACTTATGCCTAACGATCCTGATAAGTTTAACAACTTTAACGGTATGAACAACTCTGACAATCAGGATGATTTTATCGATTCCTCTTTCGCAGTACAGTTCAAACCCGGCGACAAGACTGAATCCATCGCCGACAAACTCAAGGAGAGCAAAGAGAACCTTGAGAAGAAAAACAGTTCTTTCAACAATGGATTCAAGGACGAGTTTGATGATTTTGAATTTGATTCATCCATATCTGCATTCAAGCCTTTCAAAGCACCTGAAGAGCCCGCTGCTCCCGTAAAGGAAGAACCCAAGCCGGAAGCTCCGAAGGCAGAAGCGCCCAAGGCTCCGGTTTCCACAGAACCTGCCTTCCCTAAGGATGGCGGCACATTCGATAAGCCGTTATTCACTGCAAAGGCACCGGAACCTGCCAAGAATGCTATTCCTAAGTTCGACGATCTCGATGAAGCACTCGACAAGTACGAAGCAAGACAGGCTAACGAGAGGATCTTCAAATCCGGCAATGGTCTCGACTTTGCCACTTCAGAGCACGACAAGAAAACAAGTCCTTTCCTTAACGCAGAAAAGCCTGACATCCCTGCACCCAATGGTGTGGATATCCCCAGAGCAGAAGCTCCCAAGGCACCTGCAGCACAGCCCGCAGGATTCAGACCTTATCCTTCTGCCAACAAGACCGAATTATTCAATACACCTACTCAGAATGCTAAGGCTGCACAGGAAGCAGAGAAAGCTGCAGACCAGACTTCCAAAGCAGAAGCAGTTAAGCCCGCTGAGCCGGCTAAGCCGACATCGCCTTTCACATCGGCTAAGCCTGCTGAACCCGCTAAACCGGCAGAGCCTGCAAAGCCTGTAAATCCTGCAGCAAGCGTTATCCCTGAGACAAGAGCAGAAATGTTCAAACAGGATGCTTCAGCTTCTCAGGCAAAGCCTGCAGAACCTGTTAAGCATGCTGAGCCTGTTAAGGCTGCAGAACCCGTTAAGCCTGTTGAACATGCAAGACCTGTTCCTCCGGCAACCGCAAAAGCAGCTGAACCCGCAAAGCAGTCTAATTCAGCAGCCGCAGCAGCTGCAGCTTCAATCACCGCAGCCGCCGCTTCAGCTTCAGCAGCAGCAAAAGCATCACAGGCATCCGCAGCAAAAGCTGCTGAACCTGCTAAGCCTGCAAAGTCTTTCGAACCCGTAAAGGCACCTGCTGAGACAGAAACGCCTCACAGACCTGCAGCTTCTGCAAAGCCGAAGGAAGCACCCGCAGTAAAAGCAGAAGCACCTGCTCCCGCGCAGGCTAAACCGGCACCTGCTCCTGCACCTGTTCCTGCACCTGCTCCCGCACAGGCTAAACCCGCTCCTGCGCCCGCCCCTGCACCTTCGCCCTTCCAGGCTAAACCTGCTCCGGCTCCTGCACCCGCACCTGCACCCGCTCCCGCTACTACAGGACACAGACCGGGCACATCAAGCAAGCCTGCAACAGCTCCTCAGGCAGCTGATAATTCACCGTTCGAGCCTAAGGGTAAGCAGCCCGTACAGGCTACAAGAGGCGTTGCAAACGGTGCTCCGGCTAACTCACATAACAATAAGACGATTACACCTGTAAGCACCGTTAAGACCAAGAAAAAGAAGGAACCGAAGGCTACAAAGGATCCAGGACTTGCAGGACTTATCACATTCCTTGGTATTATCGTAGTAGCGATCGTAGTACTCTTGGTTTTGAATAATACTTCAGCTCTTACGAATATCTTCGGTAAGAAACCTGTTGAGACAATTACTACTGAAGCTACTACAACTGCTACCATTGAACCTTCAAAGGAAGAGGAAGTTACTACAACAGTCACCGAGACGACAACAGAAGCTACAACTGCTGCCACTACAACTGAGGCAACAACGTCCGAGACTACCGAAGCTACTACAACTACAACAACAGAAGAAACAACCACTGAGGCTACTACAACCACAGAGGAAGAGACAACAACTACTGAAGAAGAAACAACGACTACAGAACCTGCTAAGACAAGACAGACAACTTCCAACACTGTTGAAGGTTCAAGCATCAACGACTTCAGCACAAAGATCACAAACTTCGCTCCTACAGAGGATGGTTTCAAGTTCGACATCGAGCTCAAGAACAAGAGCAACTGTACTGCTAACCTTCCCAAGTCTCTCTACGGTCTTGATATCAAGCTCTTCTGCGATCAGTCGATCACTGAAGTAACTTCTGATGGCATGACATTCACCGGTGACGGCACATCATTCAGAGGCACACCTAACGAGATCGCAGTAGCAGGCGGCGAGACATATATCTTCACCGTTTATGTAACCACAAGTTCTTATGTAACACAGTATGGTTACAACTACGCTTACTTCGACTGGGTCAAGTAATCAGTAATTCAGTAACAACGAAAAGACGCTCCCGGTTTTCCGAGAGCGTCTTTTTTATTTGTTTGTTTTTAGTTTTTACTGCTCGCCTTTGATAGTATCGAAAACGAACTTGCCTCTTCTGAAATCGATCTTGAGGCTTACGACATCCTTGAGCGCGCCTGTAAGGAACATGTCAGAGAGTGCATCTTCAACATTTGTCCTGATGGCCTTGCGCAAAGGTCTTGCACCATACTTCTCGTCGTATCCGAGCTCTGCAAGTCTGTCACCTGCAGCCTTGGTCATGGTGCACTTGATGTGCTTGTCATCGAGCGCCTGGAATACATCCTTGATCATGATGTTAACGATCTGGCGGATCTCCTCAGGCTTCAAGGACTTGAAGATAATCGTCTCATCAACACGGTTCAGGAACTCAGGACGGAATGTCTCCTTGAGTGCGCTCTGGACGTGCTGTTCCATGGCTTCGTGAGTCTCGTTAAAGAATCCGATCGTAGCAGCCTTTGCAGAGCTTCCTGCGTTGGATGTCATGATGATGATGCAGTTTTCGAAGTTAACGTGCAATCCGTGGCTGTCTGTGAGGACACCGTCATCAAGCATCTGAAGGAGAAGATTGAATACATCAGGGTGAGCCTTCTCGATCTCGTCGAAAAGGATTACCGAGTAAGGCTTTCTTCTTACCTGCTCAGTAAGCTGTCCGGCATCATCGAATCCGACATATCCCGGAGGAGAACCGATAAGCTTGGATACTGAGTGCGGTTCCATATACTCGGACATATCGATCCTGATGAGAGCCTCTTCAGTATCGAACATGACCTCAGCAAGAGCCTTAACGAGCTCCGTCTTACCTACACCCGTAGGTCCTACGAATATGAATGATGTCGGCTTATGCTTTTTGGTAAAGCCGGCTCTTGTACGTCTTACTGCACTTGCAACAGCGTGTACGGCCTCTTCCTGACCGATGACGCGCTTATGAAGTCTCTCTTCAAGATTGTTGAGCTTCTCAGTCTCAGTCTCGGAGATGGACTTAAGCGGAATGCCAGTCCACATCTCGACAACACGTGCAATATCTTCAACCTGAATAGGATCAGGTGCTATGTCGCTCTCGAGCTGGTCGAGCTCATTCTGGAGTTTATCAGCCTTTGCCTTGAGCTCTGCAACCTTCTCGTAATCAGCTTCACGCTCTTCGGGAGAAGAATTCTCCATTGAGTCTATCTGCATCTGATGCTCACGCTTAGCCTTTTCGAGAGCCTTCTTGGTATTGGCAAGCTTTACAAGCTTAACGTTCTTGAGGTTTGCTGCAGAACCTGCCTCATCGATAAGGTCGATGGCCTTATCCGGAAGATATCTGTCAGTGATGTATCTCTTGGATGCCTTAACGGCAAACTCGATTACTTCATCAGAATATGTAACGTTGTGGTGCTTCTCGTAGTAATCCTTGATACCCTTTAAGATCTCAATGGACATCTCTACGGAAGGCTCGTCGAGCATAACCTTCTGGAAACGTCTCTCCAGAGCCGAATCCTTCTCGATACGCTTATATTCAGCAGTTGTGGTTGAACCCAGAATACGGAGCTCGCCTCTTGCCAGAGCAGGCTTTAAGATGTTTGCCGCATTGGTTGAACCTTCTGCATCGCCTGCACCGATGATCGTATGGAGCTCATCGATAACAAGGATGATGTTCTCAGCCTTGATCGCTTCATTGATTACGCCCTTGATACGGCTCTCAAACTGACCTCTGAACTGTGTACCTGCAACCATAGCAGGAAGATCGAGCTGCCAGACCTGCATGTTAAGGAGCTTCTCAGGAACCGAACCCTCGACGATCTTAACTGCAAGACCCTGCGCAACGGCTGTCTTACCTACACCGGGGGCACCGATAAGAACAGGATTGTTCTTGGAACGTCTGTTAAGGATCTGGATACATCTCTCGATCTCTTTGTCACGGCCGATAATGCGGTCGATCTTGCCCTCTGCGGCACGCTCAGTGAGGTTTGTACCGAATTCATTGAGGTACTTGAGACGCTGCTTGCCTCTAACCTTTCTGGGATCCTTGCTTGCCTTTCCGTCCTGGGAACCGTCACCGGCTTCACTGCCGGGTCTTCTTCCGAAGAGAGAACCGAAGATGTTATTCTTCTCCTCACCTTCAGATGACTTGTCATCCTTCGTATCATCAGGATCAGCAATGTTTACGGGAGTTGAATCCTCATCGAATTCGTATGTCTCATCATCATCGTCAAAAGATGAACCGCCAAAATCATCGCCGGCTGCAAGAGACTTAAGAAAGTCAGTAGGATCAGCTGAAAAACCGTTCTGTGAAACAAGCTCTTCGAGCCTGTCGCTCATCTCTTCAATGTTATCCGCATTGATTCCTGTTGCCTTGAACATATCGGTAACACCCGATATGCCTGATTCATAGGCACACTTAAGGCAGAAACCCTCGTCAATTCTCTGGCCGTTCTCATAGCGGCTCGTGAAGACGATAGCATGCCTCTTTTTACAAATACTACAAATTGCCATTACTCTTCTCCGTTATTATCTATATCTTCCCTTATCCTGCGTCTTACCCTGGGACCGGTAAGAATGTCGTATTGTTCTTCCTCGAGCCTTGCCGTGTCGATAAACGCAGAAATATCCTTATACTGACCGTTCTTTTTGGCCCTCTCAAGTATGGGCTTTAAGAACTGTCCCGTATAAGATTTCTTACATTTAGCAATCTCCTCAGGCGTACCGGAAGCAACTATCTCACCGCCTCCGTCACCGCTCTCGGGACCCAGATCGATTATATGATCTGCTGTCTTTATGACATCCAGATTGTGCTCGATTACGACCACAGTGTTCTTATTTTCGGTTAGGCGTTCTAAAATGTCAACCAATTTATGGACGTCAGCGACATGCAGACCGGTCGTCGGCTCATCTAATACATATATCGTTTTTCCGGTAGATCTTCTCGACAATTCCGAGGCAAGTTTGATTCTTTGAGCCTCACCGCCCGACAAAGTCGTGGAAGGCTGTCCGAGCTTGATATAGCCCAGACCTACGTCCTGAAGCGTCCTTACCTTCTTATAGATCGTCGGATGGTTCTTGAAGAACTCACAGGCCTCATCAACGGACATCTCGAGGACATCGGAGATATTCTTGCCGTTGTATCTAACTTCCAAAGTCTCACGGTTATATCTCTTACCCTTACAGACGTCACATGTGACGTAGATATCGGGAAGGAAATGCATCTCGATCTTGTTAACGCCGTCTCCCGCACAGGCTTCGCATCTGCCGCCCTTGGTATTAAACGAGAACCTTCCTGCCTTATATCCTCTCTGCTTCGCGTCAGACGTCTCTGCATAGAGCTTACGGATCAGATCGAAAAGTCCGATATACGTCGCCGGGTTACTTCTCGGAGTCCTTCCTATGGGGCTCTGGTCGATGCATATGATCTTATCGAGGTTGGAATAGCCCGTTATCCTGTCGCACTTCAGACGCATCTTACGCGAGCCGTTAAGCTCGTGTGAGAGATACGGAACCAGAGTCGAATTGATAAGAGATGACTTTCCTGATCCGGATACGCCCGTAATGACCGTAAAAAGACCGATCGGGATCGATACGTCGATATTCTTAAGGTTATTTACGTGTGCGCCTGAGATCTTGAGCATCTTCTTGGGATCGATCTTTCTTCTGTTCATCGGAACGGGAATGAACTTCTCGCCTGACAGATACTGTCCCGTAATAGAATTCTTTTCCGAGATGATGTCTTCAACGGAACCCTGTGCTACGACCTGACCTCCGAACGAACCGGCACCGGGACCGATATCAATGATGTGGTCAGCAGCGCGCATCGTATCTTCATCGTGCTCAACGACGAGGATTGAATTGCCCAGATCCCTGAGCTTAAACAAAGTCTTTATAAGCTTATCGTTATCTCTCTGATGAAGACCGATCGAAGGCTCGTCAAGAACATAGAGCACGCCCTGGAGGCCTGCACCGATCTGTGTGGCAAGTCTTATTCTCTGTGCCTCACCGCCTGAAAGAGTTGCAGACGATCTGGAGAGTGTCATGTAATCCAGGCCTACATCGTACAGGAACTCTAATCTTGATCTGACCTCTCTTAAGATGGGAGCAGCGATCTCCGAGTTCTTGCCCTTGAGCTTTAAGTCCGTGAAGAACTCTCTCATGGACTTAACGGACATATCCGTAAGCTCACTGATGTTAAGACCGCCCACCTTAACGGACAGACTGTTCTTGTTAAGTCTGGCACCGTTGCAGACAGGACAGATGTCGATGCTCATGTATTTCTCATAAGAAGCCTTAGCTTCCTCACTGCCGGATTCTCTCCATCTTCTCATGACGCTCGGCACAACGCCTTCCCAGTCGGAATAGTAATCACCGCTTCTGGGATAGAGGGAATTCCTTGTATCGACCTTCAGCATCTCTCCGCCGTTACCGTAAAGGATTATGTTCTTAACGTTCTCGGGGAGCTTGTAATATGGCGTATCAAGCGAGAATTTATACTTCTTGGCAAGCGCTTCGATAAAGCATCTTCCCCAGCTCTTCGGATCGTCGAAATTCCAGCCTGCAGTCCTCACCGCGCCTTCATTGATGGAAAGCTTGGGATTGGTAACACAGAGCTCAGGGTCTACTGCCGTAAGCGTACCGATACCGGAACAGTTCGGGCATGCGCCTTCCGGGCTGTTAAATGAGAAGCTTCTCGTATTGATCTCGCCAAATGAAATTCCGCAGTCAGGGCAAGCAAGATTCTGCGAGAAAAACTCCTCGCTCGTCTCGTATGTCTTCTCGCCATTATCGTCTGTCGTGGCAGTCTGGAGCTCAACAAGCAGCAGTCCGTCAGAAAGCTTGAGAGCTGTCTCGCACGAATCGTACAATCTCGTTGTATTGGCTTCCTTGATAACAAGTCTGTCAACTACGACGGAGATCTCATGCTTGTTGTTCTTGTTGAGGCTGATCTCCTCATCGAGTTCATATGTGATGCCGTCGACCTTTACTCTCGCATATCCGGACTTCCTGAAGCCCTCGAAAAGCTTTCCGAACTCACCCTTCTTACCCCTTACGACAGGCGCGTATATGATCGCTCTCGTGCCTTCAGGATAAACCTTGAGCTTGTCTATTATCTGGTCTATGCCCTGTGACTTGATGGGCTTGCCACAGTTAGGACAGAAAGGCTCGCCGACTCTTGCATAAAGGAGTCTGAAATAGTCATAAATCTCAGTAACCGTACCGACGGTGGATCTCGGGTTGCTGACTGTCGATTTCTGATCGATGGAAATAGCCGGAGACAGACCTTCGATGCTGTCGAGATCAGGCTTGTCGAGCTGACCTAAAAACATTCTTGCATAAGAAGAAAGTGATTCAACATATCTTCTCTGGCCTTCAGCGTAGATCGTATCGAAAGCAAGTGAAGATTTACCGGAGCCTGAAAGGCCTGTCAGCACGACCATCTTCCTTCTCGGAATGTCTATATTGATATTCTTGAGGTTATGCTCTCTGGCGCCTCTTATCTTTATATATTTGTTCTCATCCATATCCGTTAAAAGTCCTGTGTTAACAAAAAGACGGACATCAAGTAAGATGTTCGTCCTTCCTCATAATTTGGTGACCCCAAGCGGATTCGAACCGCTGATTGCGCCGTGAGAGGGCGCCGTCTTAACCACTTGACCATGGGGCCTTGTTTGTTTGCCCGAGTATATTACCACAGGATTATTTTCTGCGCAAGTACACCGGGCGATATCAAACCAAGTTAGTTTAATTCTGTCCTCATATCGGGATAAATTGTCCCAATATCAGATTATGTCCTGTCTTTCTTCAGCAGGAACGTAAGCTCTTCTCTTGTTCACGCACTTGAATGCAGGTCTCATGATACGTCCGCCGGAAACGAGTTCCTCGATCCTGTGGGCGCTCCAGCCAGCGATCCTTCCGCATGCAAACAGAGGAGTATAAAGCTCTGAAGGTATGCCGAGCATTGAATATACAAGGCCCGCGTAGAAGTCAACATTAGCGCATACGAGCTTGTCGGACTTCTTAACTTCGTGGAATACATCAGGCGCAAGCTTTTCGACGAGCAGATAGAGATTATAAAGATCCATCTGGCCCTTCTCTTTTGCAAGAAGCTCAGCGTACTTTCTGATAACGACAGTTCTGGGGTCGGACAATGTATAAACTGCGTGTCCGATACCGTAGATAAGTCCGGACTTGTCGAAAGCCTTCTTGTTGATGATGTCAGCAAGATAAGAGCTGATGGCCTTCTCGTCTGTCCAGTCGCTTACGTGCTCTCTGAGATCCTTCATCATGGCATAAGCCTTGTTGGATGCACCGCCGTGCTGGGGACCCTTAAGTGAACCTACAGCAGAAGCGATTACCGCATATGTATCAGAACCCGTAGATGATACTGCGTGAGTTACAAATGTTGAGTTGTTGCCGCCTCCGTGCTCAGCATGGAGAACGAGCATAAGGTCTAAGATCCTTGCTTCAAGCTCTGTGAACTTGCCGTCAGGTCTGATCATGTGAAGGATGTTCTGTGCTGTATTGTATTCAGCTACGGGAGCATGGATATAAAGATCTCTGTGCTCGATGTAGTGTCTTCTTGCCATATAACCGTAAGAGATGAGCACAGGGAATCTAGCGATGAGCTCAGTGCACTGTCTTACGACATTATTGATATCCGTTGAATCGGGATTATCGTCATATGAATAGAGAGCAAGAACTGATCTTGCAAGCTTGTTCATGATGTCCGGTGAAGGTGCCTTCATGATCATGTCTTCCGTAAATCCGTCAGGAAGAGGTCTTACATCAGACAAGAGCTGGTTGAACTCCTTAAGCTCTGAAGCAGTCGGAAGCTCACCTGTAAGAAGCAGGAATGCAGTCTCCTCATAACCGAATCTGTTCTGTGAGAAGAAACCGTTAACGAGATCTTTAACCTCATATCCCTGATAGAAAAGCTTACCCTCAACGGGAATCCTGTCGGCATCATCAACTATGTAACTCATGACCTCACCGACTTCGGTAAGACCTACGAGTACGCCGGTGCCGTCGTTATTACGCAGACCGCGTTTAACATTGTACTTGGTGTACAATTCTGTATTAATATGCGATTTTACTTTTGCTACTTCAGCAAGCTTGCCGATAAGCTCTTTGTTCTGTTCGGATTCCATATTGACTGACTTCCTGTATATTCACTTAGACTCGCGCCTATAATACCAGATATTATAAAGCTTTTCTTTTAATAGGAATTGCTCACGGTTTTACGAATAATTATGCATTAACAATGCGTTAATTGTTTAGTTCGTTAATAAAGACCGTCCTAAAGGAGCTTTGAGAGCTCAAAACCAATGAGCGAAGCCGCTACCGCAGCATTGAGTGATTCGGCTTTACCCTTCATCGGGATCTTAACTAGTCTTTTGCATTTCTTCGTAGTCTCATCAGTAAGGCCGTCACCCTCGTTACCTATGAAATAGGCGCACGGAAGCTTAAGGTCGCCTGTTCCCAGTTCATTACCCTTAAGATGCATTGCGAGCGTATCGATATTCTCCTTGTCGAAAAACTCAAAGCACTCATCCATCGTCTTTCTTACGACCGGTATGTGCCAGATCGAGCCCATCGTCGCCCTGATGACTTTATCGTTATAAGGATCACACGTCGTGGGGCTTACGATGACTGCAGTAAGTCCGAAAGCATCAGCCGTTCTGATCATCGTTCCCAGATTACCCGGATCCTGCGTATTCTCTAATACAACGTAGATGTCTTTGCCGTCATCTTTTCTTGGGATATCAGATGAGATGGAGGGCTCTTTTATAATGAGTGCCACACCCTGCGGATTGACTGTCTGCGATATCTTCTTGAAAACATCTTTATTCAGCACCAAAGGCTCTATTCCCGGAGTGAATTCCTTTGCCCAGTTAAGCCTGTCCTCGGAGACGATCACTTCGACCGGAGTCTGGCCGCTCGCCAACGCTTCCTCACAGAGCCTCGTGCCTTCAAGATAGATAACACCCTCTGATCTGGCATTATCTCTTTTGGTGAGCTTAGCAATGCGCTTCACATTCGGATTGTCGCGGCTGGTAATGATCATTGCTGGGAAGTCTCCTTTTCGCGATTGTATTATAACAGATTGAATGCGGAGTTATGGTTTTCGGATTCATAATAAAAAACTGCGCAGGAACTAAATCCTACGCAGTTGTTGAATTCGATTTGAACTAAGTTATCAGAGAGCTGCCTTAGCCTTCTCAACGAGAGAAGTAAAACCTGCTGCATCTGTAACTGCGATATCAGAAAGAACCTTACGGTCGAGCTCGATACCAGCCTTCTTGAGGCCGTTCATGAATCTGGAG
>JAEEGJ010028931.1_pt1 | contig 10976 bp, 12 predicted proteins | sample 8958761 | NCBI WGS metagenome assembly JAEEGJ01 (sample SAMN16246546, study PRJNA631951) | gut metagenome | biome: gut microbiome; feature: rumen; material: RS-attached | host: Bos | place: Iran: Karaj | collected 2018-10
GTTCCACAAAGACCGCACTCAGCAAAGTCTGCAATCTCTTCCTTGTAAATCTCTCTTTCCTCAACCTCGAGGCCCAGATAGTCTTTTGCAACTACCATAAGGGATCTTCTGGTGATTGATGGAAGGATTGAGTTGGACTTTGGTGTAACAACCTTGTTGTCCTTGGTTACAAACAGGAAGTTTGCTCCGCCAGTCTCCTCAACCTTGGTCCGTGTTGCGGAGTCCAGGAACATGTTCTCGTCAAATCCAGCCTTGTGAGCATCTACGATTGCATGGAGGCTCATTGCATAGTTAAGACCTGCCTTGATATGGCCTGTTCCGTGTGGTGCAGCCCGGTCAAAGTCGCAGATACGAAGAGTAAGAGGTTTAACTCCGCCCTTGAAGTAAGGTCCTACAGGGGTAACGAAGATTCTGAACTGATACTCGTCAGCTGGCTTAACGCCGATAACTGCGCCGGTAGCGTTCATGTTAGGCCGGATGTACAGTGTTGCGCCGGAGCCATAAGGTGGAACCCATGCCTCGTTTGCCTTAACTGTGTCAATTACAGCCTTGATAAAGCGGTCTTTCGGGAATACAGGCATCTCGAGCCGCTTTGCGCTCTGCTCCATTCTGTCGGCGTTCAGATCAGGTCTGAAGCATACAATGCTGCCATCCTCGGTTGTATAAGCCTTAAGGCCCTCAAAACATGTCTGAGCGTACTGGAATACACCTGCACATTCTGTGATTGCAACAGTTGCATCGGAGATGATAGCTCCCTCGTCCCATGCGCCGTTCTTGTAATTTGAAACAAATCTCTTGTCGGTCTGCATATAAGCAAATCCAAGATTTCCCCAGTCAATGTTTTTCTTTTCCATAGTTCACTTCTCTTTAAATAAGATTTATACAAAAATGTTATCATTTAATAAAAAAATAGGGAATAGTTTTTGTTGCAAAAAGGGGAGGAAAATAATAGTATACAGGTATGATATGGTTTCCGCTGGGTGTTTTTGCCCTTTTGATTATATTGGGATTGACCTTTATCCCTGTCTCCAAGAAGAGTTCCGGCTTTATTTTCAGCTGTGTGCTGGCTCTTTTGTTTTCATTTCTGTTCAGCTTCCTGTATAGCTTTATAAAGAAATCTTACCCGCTGACCGATGACACAACCCGGATTCTGATGCATTACATGGTGCACGACCACCTGTTTTTCTACTTCCCGGGCGCAGTGATAGTGCTTCTGTGCCTTGTGTGCCAGCGCAAGGACTTTACCCGGGCAGGGGCTCAGGCCGCCGCTCTGGTGCTGTTCTGTTTCTATATGTTCCTGGCCATGCTTGCCACATTCTTCTATTCAACCCACGGCAACTGGGCCGATCCGCACCTGCTCTTCTTCCTGACAGGCAGCAGGGTGCTGCAGGCTCTGGTGTTCGCGGCTGTGGCCCACTTCATATTCATCAGGCCCAAATGGTACTTTGTGGTGCCTGCTGTGGTCTTAATACTGGCAATACCGTTCATCACAGCACTTATCTCATATAATTACTACACCTACAACGTACATGCAGCCATTGTATTGATGACCTCTCTCTACGGCTCTGTCTTGGTTGCCTATGCAGCCGGTGCTTTTGCTATCTGGAGGCTTAAGGCTTGAGGCTGCGGCTCTGGGCTTTCACAGCTCTTCTTGTACTGCTTTTTTCAGGCTGCTCAAAGACTAATTGGGAAAAGCTTGTATTCTTCTATGACAAGGATTTCGGCCAGGTGGCTGAATTCACCCCGGCGCTTTTCCTGGGCGAGGACAAGCCCTTGTTCAAAGAGCTTTCCAGTGTGGCTGCTGAGTCTGGCTATGCGTTGAAACCCGAGGCAATAGATATACTGGAAGAGGATTATATAAGCTTGATTCAGAGCAGGCTGCCTCAGGATAAGAAGCAGCTGGTGATAACATCGTTCCTGTACAGCGTGCCAGAGGTTCAGGAGCTTCTTGCCGGTTATAAGGTGGCGGTTGTAGGGGCTGCTATCGATATTCCCCTGGACAAGCTGAGAATAATAGGAAATGGCCTCAGGGTTATTGAGGACGAGGGCAGGCTGGTCTCTTCGGTCGGCAAGAAGATAACATTTATTGCCCTTAAAAGTGATTTCCAGCAGCTTATCACCGATGCTTTCATGCAAGGGACCGGAAACACTGCCACTAAATACGATGTGGAGCTAAATGCCAGAAGCGTTATACTGCCTCTGTCTGACAACACTACGGTAGCCAGCTACGGGCAGTATTTCAAAAGCTATGCTTCCCCCCAGAACAGGACTGGTGCAATCAGAGTCATAAACTACCCGGCAGCCCCTGAATATGTGGATCCATACATGAAAAAGAAGGTGGAGACCTATATCTGCTACGATTTCGGCACCTCCTTCAAGAGCGCAATATTAGAACTAGCCTCAGGCAGGGGAGAGAGAAAAAGCTTTTATTCCTTTGACCTGATCAGGCGATAGGCGGGTAGGTGTTGACAAACACCACCTTGTTCTCCACCTGTTCCACACCCTCATAGTTAGCAACTGCCTGGCCAACCTGGTCAATCAGGCCACGGACTTCGACAGTACCCATGATGGTTGCAGTCTTATCGTGCACATCCACCTCCAGGAAGTGTACTGGAATCTTTTCTTCGTACAGCAGATAGATGACAATCTTCTGTGCCAGATACAGCTCTTTGAGCCGCTTAACCAGCTTCTCGGTGTAATTCTCGTGGTTGAACACCTCGATTGCCCCTTCCACCATCTTGTACACAACTTCGGTGCCCAGGATATCGGTATTGATGACCATATCGTAGGAGCCTGGGTCGTCCCAGGACATATTGTAGAAGAACCTTGTGTAGCCGGCCCGCTCGTCGTCCCGCTGGTTAACCAGCTTGCGGGCTGCCTTCTCGTCCAGGTGGTAGCGGTCCATGATCCGGGCAACGCGGACATTCTCGCTGCCGATGATGCGGATGCGCAGTACGCCGGGCACATTCTTAAGGAAGAAGGCGCCGCCCCGTCCCAGAAGGATGCACTGCGGTGTATCTATGACTTTCTCGAAGAAATAGAGCTTGAAATAGTTGTTGTATTTGTCGTGCTGGTTGGAGAAGCTTGCCAGAAGCCCTGGTTTCTTCTCGTCGAATTTGGAGATGCTTTTCTCTGTTATGCCGTAGTAACCAGCCAGTTCCTTGTTGATAAGATCCCTGGAGATGAACTGCCAACCGAAACGCTCTGCCAGTCCCTGAGAGATCTCCTTGCTCAGACTTCCTTCCTGTCTTGCGATAGTGATGATAGCCATAAATATACCTCCAAGGTAATTTTACCACATGTTTGCAGGAAAAAGCAATTGTAAAAATAAAATGAATTTGATATAATTAATGAGTCAAATTTATAATTAAGTAAACTTTTTAAAGTCGGGGTATAAAAATGAGCGAAATTATCAAAGCTGTAGCAATTGATAAGGGAATGTTCCTTATGATCAAGAATGCACCTTATTATGTTGTGGACAGAGAGTTTGTAAACCCAGGAAAGGGTTCTGCATTCTGCCGCCTTAAGCTTAAGAACCTTCTGAACGGCCAGGGCCTTGCAACCACCATGAAATCCAACGAGGATGTGGAGGTTACCGAGGTTACCGAGTGCAACTGCCAGTATATGTATGCAGATGACGAGAACTACTACTTCATGGAGAGCGAATCCTTCGAGCAGTTTGCTATGCCACGGGCTGGAATGGAGGACAAGATCTACTATATCCGCGAGGGCGAGGAATACAGAGTTATCAAGTGGGAAGGCAATCCAGTGGATATCAAGCTTCCGCCGAAGATGGTGTTTGTTGTAGCCGAGGGTTCCGAGGGAATCAAGGGCGATACAGTTACAAAGACCACAAAGCCTGTTAAGACTGAGACCGGACTGGTAGTTAAGGTTCCTCTGTTCATCAAAGAGGGCGAGAAGATTCTGGTAAGCACAGATACAGGCGAGTACCAGGAAAGAGTTAACAAGTAATTCAAGTCTTTGGGTATTTCAAGGTAAAAAAAACCGGTCATTGCGACCGGTTTTTTTATTATCATTATTAATTTGTTCCAAGTTGGACTCAGATGTTCTTGATCTGAATCTTTCTGGATGGCAGCGGAATTCCCTGCTCCTGGAAAGCATGTACCAGTGCGATGTTGTTCCAGGACTTTGCTGTTCCCTTGTCATCTACATTTGCGATTGTGATGTAAGCGATCAGCTGGATTCCCAGCTCCTCGAAGGAAGCGATACGTACATCTGCCTTTGCCCCTTCCTTGTTGGCCGGGTTCTTCTCAATAGTCTCGGCCATAACCTTCATTGCCTTGTCCACGTCGGCTGAGTAGTCGATTTTTATTGTGGTGTCGATGGCAACGCTCTTGTCATCGCCGAAGGTGTGGCTGTGGCATACCTCGGAGATAAGCATGGAGTTGGGAACAATCAGTGTCTCGTTCATAAGTGTTGTGACAACTGTGCTGATGAAGTTGATCTTTGTGATATAGCCCTCTGTCCCAGAGATTGTTATTCTGTCGCCTTCCTTGATAGGACCGGTGAACAGAATCACCAGACCGGCAGAGAAGTTGGAGATGAGGGTCTGCAATCCAAAGCCGACGCCTATACCTAAAGCTCCCAGGATAACTGCGATGGATGAGAGGTTGATGCCGAGCATCGTGAATCCTATGAACAGAGCCAGGACTGTGATTCCGTAGCTCACTATCTTTACGATACGGAACTGTGAGGTCTCAGAGATCGGCTTGTTCTTGATTGAGAACTTGATTACTTTGCCTACCAGCTTTCCTATCTTCTGTGCGATGATGATTACCGGAATGAAGAGCAGCAGGGTAAGGATCGAGATGTTGATGCTTCCAGCTGTCAGGAAAGGCTTGTTGATAAATGCATAAATGGCATTGAGCACATTCATTACTTCTTCTGGAAAAATATTTTCCATACTTTATTTCTCCTTATTAAATTATTTCTTCGGGTTATCGGTGGAGTAAAATCCACTTCCTTTAAAGATAATCCCCACAGAGGTGTCCTGGGGAATGATCCGCTTTACTGCCTTGCCACATTTGGTGCACTTCTTGATCGGTTTGTCAGACATGGACTGCTCGACTTCGAAGACATGCTTACAGTTCTGACATTCGTATGTGTAAATAGGCATTTTATGTTGTTCCTTCGTTTTAAGTACTACTTTCTCATCTTTCCGAAGACATAGCCGAATACTGCACCAGCAGCACCGCAAGCCAGGATCTTAAGGCGGATAGAGCCCAGATCCGCAGCCTTTGAGGCCAGTTTCTTGATTCCATTTTCAGCAGGCAGACACAGTGTCTTAAGGGAAATCATGTTGCCGTTAACCTTACCGAAGATAAGGTAGCCGATTACCAGACCCACAACAATCCAGCAGATAATAGCGATGGTGTTGTTCTTTTTACTCATTTTCTTCCTCCGAAAATATGAAGATAATCCTCAAAAAGCTCCTTGGCTTTCTCGACACAGCCACCGCATACCTTGCCCAGCTTTGTCTTCTCCTGAAGCTCCTCAAAGGTTTTTCCGCCAGCTTTGACGAAATTCTCGATATCTACATCAGTTATATTGTTGCATACACAGATTACTTTTGCAACTTCTTTTTCAAGCATATCCTCTTTGCCGTTCTTCTTACAGTAGTCCTCGATTGCTGCCCGGAGAGCCCGGTCGCCCAGGACAGAGCAGTGGATCTTGTGGTCCGGCAGTCCGCCCAGCTGACCTACGATGTCCTCCGGCTTGATCTTGTATGCTTCCTTTATAGGCATTCCCTTGACCATCTCGCTCATCATGGATGTGCTGGCAATAGCGCTGGCACAGCCGTAGGTCTTCCACTTGATGTCGGCAATCTTGTCATCCTTAACCTGGATGACAACCAGCATCTGGTCTCCGCAGGCTATGTTTCCGACCTCGCCCCGGCCGTCTGCCTTGTAGGCTGCCTCATCCTCAAGTATATTCCTTGGATTGGTGAAGTGGTCCTTCACCTTCTCGGTGTAAACCCATGAAATCATTTTGTCTCTCCTTTCTTGTATACAGTGGACATTTTCCTGATTCTCTCGATTATAGGAGGAAGCTTCTCAAGCACATAGTCAATGTCTTCCTCGGTGTTGTACATACCCAGGCTGAAACGGATGGAGCCGTGGGCAAGCTCTGCGTCAACTCCGGTGGCCATAAGCACGTGGGAGGGCTCAAGGGAACCGGTGGAGCAGGCGGATCCTGTGGAAACAGCGATTCCCTCCAGGTCCAGGTAGAGGAGGATAGACTCGCCCTCGGCTCCGATGAATGATACATCCAGAGTGTTGGGCAGGGTATGCTCCTGATTTCCGTTTATCTTGATGTCTGGGATAGAGGCGATAATACCAGCCTTAAGCTTGTTCCGCAGGGCCAGAAGACGGGCTGATTCTGTCTCCAGCTCTCTTTCTGCTATCTCTGCTGCCTTACCCAGGGATACTATACCTGTTGTGTTCATAGTACCAGCCCGGCGACCGGATTCCTGATGTCCTCCGTGAACGAACGGGCAGTAGGGGGCTCCCTTCCTTGCATACAGGATACCTATACCCTTTGGGGCGTATATCTTGTGGCCCGACATGCTCAGGTAGTCGATTCCCATCTCCTTGACATCAATCTTGATCTTGCCGATAGCCTGAACAGCGTCGGTGTGGAAAAGGACACCCTTCTCGTGGCAGATCTGGGCAATGCGTTTGATATCCTGCAGGGTGCCGATCTCGTTGTTGGCAGCCATTACCGATACCAGTGCTGTCTTCTCTGTGATTAGGTCATACAGTTCCTCGGGATTCACCAGTCCGGTGGAGTCCACCTTGAGGAACTTGGTGTTTATGCCGCTTCCCTTAAGGAACTTCACAGTCTCAAGGATGGCGGGGTGCTCTATGGGTGTGGTGATTATCTCGTTCTTTACGCACCGGGAACAATATTCCTTGGCTACGCAGGAGCTTTTCTGGCAGCCCACATATTTGAGCACGGTGTTGTCCGACTCGGAGCCGCCTGCGGTGAAGATGATCTCGCTGGGGTCAGCGTTGATCAGGTGGGCAATCTGTTTTCTTGCCTTATCTATGAGCATTCCAGCCTCCCGGCCGTAGCCGTGCATGCTGGAGCCGTTTCCAAATACATCCAGGGACTCTATCATCACCTTTTTGACTTCGGGATGGATAGGAGTGGTGGCGTTATAATCCATATATACATTTCTGTGTTCCATAGGATGTTCCTTTTCTCTAAATATATTAAAAATAATGTTAATATTCAAGTTAAACCATAAAAACTATACTTTTTTAATTCTTTATGATATTGTGAAAACAAGTTAGGAGTTTATTGATGAAAAAATGCCTTATTATCCCCGTATTGATTATGCTTCTATGTTTTGGTTGCAGCACAACCAAGGGGAATGTCTACAATGTTTCCCTTTATAAGTCAGTAGCGCCCGAGGAGGGGATAACCTATGTGGTGGGACATATAAACCCTGATACCGACACTGTAAGTACAGCAATCGCCTATGCCAAGCTCCGCACAGCTCTGGGCTTCGATACAGTGGCAGTTATACCAGGCAAGCTCAACAAGGAATCCAAGTTTGTCCTTGATTATTTCAAGGTGGAGACTCCTGAACTCCTTGAGGATGCCACAGGCAAGAACATAATTTTAGTGGACCACGCCGACTTCCAGCAGGCTGTTCCTGGTATGGAGAATGCAAATATCATAGAAATTCTGGATCATCATCAGCCGGCAGGCCTCTCCTTCGAGGAGAACCTGATTTACCGCAGCGCACCCATAGGTGCTACCGCAACAATGCTGTACTACGAGTTCAAGCAGAATCATGTGAGCATAGACCGGAAGACAGCTGGACTTCTGGCTGCAGCCATCATGTCCGACACCAACAACCTTAAAAAGGAACGTACCACAGATGCTGATCGGGCTGCCCTTGAGGCACTGTGCAAGAAGGCTGGAATCCAGAAGCCCAAGAAGTTCTATAAGGCTATGAAGGTTGCAAGAAACTCCTTTGACGGTCTGACCGATGAGGAGATTCTCCTTATAAATTATAAGGAATTCGAATTCAGTGGTCATATTGTGGGCATTGCCAGCGTGGACAACCCGGACGACGACACCCTGTGGGAGTTTGTGGACCGTATGGATAAGGCTCTGGCTGCATATCTGCCAAAGACCGATGCGGAGCATATCTTCATGAAGCTTGATGTGGACTGGGATGAGCTGGGCGAGGACAGCACCGTGCTATTATGCTGCGGCAAGGGGGCAGAGGAGGTTGCCAAAAAGAGCTTCCCCGATGGACAGATAGAGAACAACCATTTAGTCTGCACCCCAAAGCTGAACCGGACCAATGACGTGGTGCCGGCACTTAAAGATACATATGAAGGAATGGCAAAATAATGAAAATTGTAGTTAAGATCGGAACATCAACCCTGGCTTACCCCAGCGGAAGGCTCAATATCAGACATACCGAGGAGATATGCAAGATTTTAAGCGACCTCAAGAATTCGGGGATAGAGATCATCATGGTTTCATCCGGATCCATAGGGATGGGAACCGGCAAGCTGTCGCTGAAGGAACGGCCATCTGACATGCCTACCAAGCAGGCTGCGGCCGCAGTGGGGCAGTGCGAGCTCATGTACACCTACGACAAGATTTTCTCCGAGTACAGGCATACAGTGGGACAGATTCTGGTTACTGCAGAGGATATCCAGCACAAGGAGCGGCATAAGAACTTCTCCAACACATTGAACAGACTTCTTGAACTTGGCGTTATCCCTATCATCAACGAGAACGACTCCATCGCAACTGAGGAAATCGGAGTGGGCGACAACGACACCCTGGCCGCAATCGTGGCCACCAGTGCCAAGGCTGACCTGCTGGTGCTCCTTTCCGACATAGACGGCCTTTATACAGCCAATCCAAATACAAATAAGAAAGCAAAGCTTATACCAGAAGTACGTAAAATTGATGACAAGATCATGGCTCTGGGGGGCAAGAGCTCATCTAAGCTTGGCACCGGTGGCATGAAGACCAAGCTGTCGGCGGCCAAGATATGCACCGCCTCTGGCTGCGACATGATCATAGCTAACGGAGCTGACCCCACAGTGCTCTATAAGATTGCAGAGGGCAAACCGGTGGGAACCCGGTTCTATGCCAAAAAGGATGCAAAATGACAACACAGGAAATCCTTACTGCTGCAAAGAATGCAAAGACATATCTGGCAACCTTGCCGGAAGACGATAAAAACAGGGCCCTCTGCGCTATGGCCGCCTCCCTTGAGGCAGGGTGCTCCGCCATCCTGGCGGAGAATGCCAAGGATATGGAAGCAGTGCGCGGTACAATTGGCGATGTCATGCTGGACCGCCTTATGCTTAACCAGGAGCGGATAAAAGGGATGGCCGACGGAATACGGGAAGTGGCTGCGCTCCCGGACCCGGTGGGCCGCATCCTTACCCAGCGCACCACATCCGACGGGCTCCAACTTAAGAAGGTATCGGTACCAATCGGCGTAATAGCCATCATCTACGAAAGCCGGCCCAATGTCACCTCCGATGCGGCAGCCCTATGTATAAAGAGTGGCAACGTGTGCATCCTCCGTGGTGGCAAGGAGGCTTACCGCTCCTCCCACGCCATAGTAAGCGCTATGCGACAGGGGCTGGAGGAGGCCGGCTTCAGAGGAGATATTATCCAGATCCTGGACGACACCACCCGGGCCGGGGCCACCGAACTTATGAAGGCCAGCGGCTATGTGGACCTCTTGATCCCTCGGGGCGGTGCAGGGCTTATAAAAAGTTGCGTGGAGAACGCCACAGTGCCCTGCATAGAGACTGGAACCGGTATCTGCACCATCTATGTGGACGAATCTGCAGACCAGGCTAAGGCTCTGCGCATAATAGAGAATGCAAAGACACAGCGCCCCTCGGTATGCAATGCTGAGGAGACATTGCTGGTTGCCCGGGCTGTAGCTGGGGAGTTCCTGCCAAAGCTCAAGAAGCTGCTTGTTGACGACCGCATAGCCGCAGGCAAGCCGCCGGTGGAGCTCAGACTCTGCAGCGAGGCTGCCGCTATTATTCCGGGTACTCCGGCTACCGAAAAGGATTTCGATACAGAGTTCTTGGGTTATATCCTGGCAGTCAAGGTTGTGGCCGATGTAAAGGAGGCGGCTGAGCACATAGCACAGCACTCCACACACCACAGCGAGGCCATTATTACAGAGAACAAGGAGAATGCAGACTACTTCACAGCCCATGTGGACAGCGCTGCAGTCTATGTGAATGCCTCCACACGCTTCACCGACGGCGGCAAGTTCGGCCTTGGCTGCGAGATGGGAATCTCCACCCAGCGGCTTCACGCACGGGGACCTATGGGGCTTGAGGAGCTTACAAGCTACAAGTATGTTATTACCGGAAACGGACAGATAAGGTAGGTGAATATGTTTAAATATGGATTTATCGGATGTGGTAACATGGGAGGGGCCCTTATCCGGGCAGCTGCAAAAATTGTAAATTCCGTAGATGTTGCTGAATTATGGATTACTGACAAGGATAAATATAAACGCAATGCGCTGGCTAAGGAGACTGGGGCTGAGGCCAAGACAATCCAGGAGATAGCTTCCCACAGCAATTATATCTTCCTTGGAGTGAAACCCCAGGCTATGGCTGATATGCTGGCCGAGATAAAGGGCATCCTTGCCTCCCGCAAGGATCACTTTGTACTTATCTCGATGGCTGCCGGCATCTCGATTGAGCGCCTTATAAAGATGGTCGGCGATTACCCGATCATCCGTATTATGCCTAATATACCGGCCTCTGTGGGCGAGGGCATGATACTCTACTGCAGCCACAAGGCTAAAGCAACAGATATAAAGAACTTCATTTTCTGCCTGGACAAGGCCGGGAAAATCGCCGAGATCGACGAAAAGCTCATCGATGCCGGCAGCGCAGTGTCTGGCTGCGGTCCTGCCTATGCATTCATGTTCATCG
>JAEEGJ010028936.1_pt1 | contig 10974 bp, 10 predicted proteins | sample 8958761 | NCBI WGS metagenome assembly JAEEGJ01 (sample SAMN16246546, study PRJNA631951) | gut metagenome | biome: gut microbiome; feature: rumen; material: RS-attached | host: Bos | place: Iran: Karaj | collected 2018-10
CCGCCGAAACGGGCATCAAGCCATCGGTTTTGAGCGAAACCATAAACGGCAAGCGCGGCGTGTCGTTAAGTGTGGCAATGGCTTTGGAAAAGGCGCTCAACATTCCTGCCGACATCTGGATGAACCTGCAAACGCAATACGACCTTGACACAGCGGCCATTGCGGAACGCAACTGCCAACGCGAGACGGTTTCAATCACCATTCCCGTGCGCGACCGCGAACTGCTTCGCGACTTAAGCCACAAGTTTGGCTGGGCTTGCATTTTCAACAAACAAAATGTTGCGATGGTGTAGTTTTTAGAATGAACCAACAAAACGTTTTCTTCTTGCAAAAGAAAAATCGTTTTACTAATTATGTACTCAATTATTAACGAATAAAAACTTTTGCCTATGGTAGAATAACCACAAAAGACATATAACATAAATAGCGTTTTGGCTTAAGTCTGCCTTCTTAAAAACTGGACACTTTTGAGTAGTAGTATATGCTAGAGAACAAAGCGAAAATGCCTATGCGTAAGCGTGGGCTTTGTTCACTTGAATTAGCATATACAGGTAGTCCAGTAAATCCTTAAGAAGGCGATTAAAGCGAATTGGCACCACGCTATTTTTATGTGTCGATTTCCCAAACAAAGTGCTGACGGAATAAGCCGACAATCCGTATCAAATAGTAGGCTAACAAAATAATAGTTGAATATTTATGAAAAAGAGTTATTCGTTTATGACAACATTGCTTGTTTCGCTTGCTGTAGCGTTTTCGGCTTGTGAAAAAGAGCCAACATATATGATAAAAATTAGTGCGACTGAAGGTGGAACTATAGAAGGAAGGAATGGAGAATACAAAGAGCACGAATGGGTTGAATTTAGGGCTATTCCTGAAGAAGGTTATTTTTTTGCTCAATGGAGCGATGGAAAAAATGACAACCCACGGTCCTTCTTTATGAATAAAGATATTACCATTATTGCTCAATTTGAAAAAATAACCACTATTGATTTGGGACTTACTAGTGGCAACCTTTGGACAACTTGCAACTTAGGTGCTGCGCATCCTTGGGATAGAGGACATTATTATGCGTGGGGTGAAACGGAAACTAAAAATGGTTGGGCTAAATATAGTAATTGGAACACATATAAATATGGTACATCTAAGGAGGAACTAACTAAATACTGCAACGATGCCTATTATGGGTTAAATGGGTTCACTGATAATTTTACTGTTCTTGAACCTGCCGATGATGCTGCTACAGTTGTTTATGGTTCTGATTATTATACACCGACATCAACCGATTGGGTTGAACTCAGCAGCCAGTGCTATTGGGTTTGGACTGATAATTTTGATGGTAACAATGTAAGCGGGTACATAGTATACAAAGCAAAATCAGATAATGACAAAGGTCATATTGTAAATATCGTGAGTGATTTAGACGAAAAGAGATATGCAAAATTGTCATATTCGCTTTCCGAACCACATATTTTTCTTCCAGTAGCAGGAGAATGCGGTGGTTATAAAGTCGGAGAAACTGGTAGTTATTGGTCATCCACGCTTACTGAGGACACGCCATATGAGGCTTATTGTTGTTTCTTTTACGATGGAAATTTATTTCCGACATTTACTAACTCACGTGACGAAGGGCACTCAATTCGTGCTATCCGTCGCAGATGAACAACCTTTATAATTATTGAATAAAGCATCCCTTGTAGTGATTGTGCTTCAAGGGATGTTTTTTTATTTTTGGGAAAAGAGAATTAAAAAGCATTTTTAATAAAATGAAAATTAAAGAATTAGATAAGTTTAATGGTTCCTACCACGATTCCTTTTGCGCCATTTACAGTATGGTTGGATATGAAACAGAACAACTTTATAAACGATACCATTCCGATGCTATAAATGATATCAAAAGTTACCAAAGTAGGATTCTGTATAAGACAGTAAAAACCATATATACTTTGTACAAAGTAATAAGCGATTTACAAGATTATAATTCGGCTGGTGCTTTAATACGCGTTATCGCAGACACTCTATCATCTTATAATTTAATATATCACGAGAACGATGAAGAAACAAAAATGCTACGACATTACCTTTATATTTTAGATGGGTTATCAGATCGTGAAAAACTATTTTCCAAACAAAAGCCTAAATATGATGGTAACATTAGTGTTGATGACTACAATGCTCTTCTTTACAAAATTGCCAATACATACGATAATACAATAAAAGGTATTGATTTCTGCAAAGAGCAAATTTCTCATCTTGAGTTATACAAAAAAAATTGTGAATGCGTAAAAACACTTATCAATAATAGAAATTGGAAATTTTATGGCTTTGATAATACGACAAAACGATATAATTGGCCTGAAATGTATAAGAAACTATTTGTCAATGAAACCGTTGCAGATGCATTTGTATTCCTTTCACAATATGTTCACGGATTAAGTATTAGTAATCTAATCACAGAATTAGATGATATTGAATTATACGAGCCGTATTATTCATATGGCATTGTTATGTTGGGTAAAGTTAGAAACTTCATAGAAACTGATTTCGGAATGTCAAGAAAAGAACTTATTAATGGCTTTGAAAAATCTGAATTTTGTAAGGATTATATTTTGTGCTTAAGCGAAATTGAGAAAAGAAAAATACTGGAAATGTTTAGTAATTCGAAAAGATAACTCTCTTTATTTCATTTTGAAAAACAAAAATGCCATTCCCCGTCCGTCATACGCCCCGCGCCAATTGGCACAAATACAATGGTGCGGAATATTTTGTCACCATTTGCACGGGCGGCCGCGAACATTATTTCGGCGAGGTGCGCGATGGCCAAACGCAATTGACGGCGGTGGGGGAATACACCAAAAAATGCATTGAAAAAATCAGTGAAATAAATCAGGATGTTGATGTGCCATTGTACGTCATTATGCCTAACCATATTCATTTGATTGTGATAATCAGCGATGATAAACACAACGAAAACAACGCGTTACCACGCACCGATGTAGGGCTGTCGTATTACGGCAGCCGTTGCGATGATGTGCGGCTGCCACGGTGTGACAGCCCTACAACGCCACAATGCGACAACCATACAACGCCGCAAACAACGGAAAATGAAATCAATTTGGAAATGCAGCGCAGGGCGAATTGTTGCGGACGTTTGTCGCATATAATCGGTCGTTTCAAATCCGCTGTCACCCGTTTCGCCCACGAAAACGGAATCCCCTTTGCGTGGCAACCGCGCTACCACGACCGCATTGTGCGCAACCAAAACGAAATGAACCGCATTGCCGAATACATTGAACACAATCCGTTGGTCTGGGAATCAGATTGTTTCAATGAATAGAAAAAACACCCAAAATCGATACAAAAACAGCGCCCGAAAAATTGAAAACGGTTATCAGGGTTCCGATTTCGCATTTAGCAAAATAAATGTGGAGCCAACAAACAAAAAGGCTGAATTTTATTTCCTATCGGATGCAATAATCATTCTTACAACACAAATCACATTCGTTGCAATGCAATTCAAAAAAAATCCAAGGCGCGCAACCACCGCCGAAGCCGAAGTTTTTCATATTTTTGACAAAACAGTTAAGGATGATGAAAAGGATATTTCTCTCGATTTTTGCAGGGCTGACAGCGATGACGGTGGCGGCTCAGAGCGACTTGTTCATTTTGGGCGGCGAGTTGAGCAATTCGGCCGCAACCTGCGTCGCCGACATTGACGATGTGATGCCGCGGATGAAGGCCCTGGGGCTGAACACGGTGCTGGTGCCCGCCTATTGGGAAATGATGGAACCTTCGCCTGGCCAGTTCAACTTCACGCTTATCGACCGCACCGTTGAGCAGGCGCGGCAACTGCAACTCAAAGTGGTGTTTCTGTGGTTCGGGGCCTGGAAAAACTCAATGTCGTGCTACGCCCCGTCGTGGTTCAAGACCGACACCAGGCAATTTCCGCGGGCGCGGACAGCCAGCGGCAAGCCACTCGAGATAGCAAGTTGCTTTTCGGAAAACGTGTTCAAAGCCGACAACAAGGCCTTTGGCGAGTTGATGAAGCATATCAGCCAGACGGCCGCCGATGTGGTGACGATGGTGCAGGTTGAGAACGAGATTGGTATGCTCGAAGATGCCCGCGACCACTCACCGTTGGCCGACGAAGTTTATAACAAAGGCGTTCCGAAGGAATTGATGGACTACCTGAAAAACAACGCCAGCACACTGCACCCGTGGCTCAAAAATCGGTTCAACGCCAACGGCCACAGTTGGACCGAAGTATTTGGAAATGACATATTTACCGACGAGATTTTTATGGCCTACAACTACGCCCAATATGTTGGCCGCCTTTGCGAGACAGCAAGGCAGTACACCAACATTCCGCTCTACGTGAACGCCGCAATGAACAGCCGCGGACGCCTGCCTGGGCAATATCCGTCGGCAGGACCGCTGGCTCACCTTATCGATATTTGGCGGGCGGGCGCGCCGCAACTGCTCTGCATAGCCCCCGACATCTACGACACTGGCTTCAAAGGCTGGGCCGACCAGTACGCGCTGCCTGGCAATCCGCTGTTTATCCCCGAAAGCCGATGCTGCGAGAACAGCGGCGCAAGAGCGATGTACGCTTTCGGCCAGCACGGCGCCATTGGCTTTTCACCCTTCGCCATTGACCAGGCGCAGCCCACTGAAACACAAAACGTTACCGAAGCCTACAAACTACTAAAGCAAATTCGAAATCGGCAAACCAAAATCAAGCCGCTGCAATCTTACGGCCTGCTGTTCGACGCCGACGACAAAGAGCGCGTCATTACCGACAACGATATGGTGATAACCTGCCGCCACTATTTCACCCTGCCTTGGGACCCGCGCGCCACCGACGGCTCTGTCTGGCCCGAAGGCGGCTCCGTACTCTTGAAACTGGCCCCGAACCACTATTTGCTGGCTGGAACGGGCGTTGTGGTGACGTTTGCTTCGGCCTACGAAAAGGCTCACGAGCAGCAACTTGTGCTTGGCGAAGACGGTTTCATAGCCGCGGGCGGCACCGACAATCCGACGCAAAACGGCAGTCAGTTCAAAGGGCCGCGCAAGGGCATTCTCAGTGTCGATGAAGTGACCATTGACGACCAGGGCGCGATAAACTTTGTGCGCCGCCACAACGGCGACCAAGACCACCAAGGCCGACACGCGCGAATATCCTGCGGCGAGTGGAAAATCCTGCATATATCGCTCTACGATTACGAATAATGAAACGTTTTATGCTCATAATCACAATCATTCTGGTCGCCATTGGCGGCGTTGTTGTGTTTTTAAAATGCGGCGAATCAGACATTTATCGGAATTTTAAAGCCGAAATGCAAGAGCGTGAAGGCAGGACTGCCCAAGCGGCTGGACTTTGCACGGCCGACGAGATAAACCGACTGCCCGTCTGCCTGAAGGATTTCTGCGAATTTATCGGCCTTGCGGGCACCCCGAAGTACAACATTACGCACTGCCTTTTCCGACAAGCCGATTTCGTGTTCAACGAGAAGAAGGGCGTAAGCATTCGGATGGACTACGACCTGTGGATTTTTGCCGACCGTCCGCACCGCGAAGCGTTCTGTAAATCAGCCATTATGGGCATTCCTTTCGAAGGCGTTGACTATTTCGACACCACAACGCGAAGCGGCGGAATGAAAGGCTTCATTGCAAAACATTTCCAACTTTTCGACCAAAAAGCGCCCAATATGGAACGCACGATGTACCTAACCTTGCTGGCCGAAAACGCAATGCTCAATCCGTCGTTTCTGCTATCCGATTTTATTGAATATGAAGACATTGACAGTGTCAGTTGCCGAGCCGCAATCACATTCAACGGCGTCAGTGGCGAAGGCGTTTTCCGTTTCGAAAAAGAGAACGGCGTTCTGAAATTCGAGAGCCAACAGCGGCAGACCGAAGAACTCGATGACGGCACCGTCAGATATATCGGCTGGCGCTGCGAAGGCGGTAACTTCCACCGTGGCAACGAGTTCAAAGTGCCTTCCTTCTGCAAAGTGACCAAAATCTACCCCGACCGCGAAGTGGTCTATTTCGACGCAAAAGATTATGAACTGGAACTGAAAAAGTGAGCGCAATTGGCCGTCGTTTCCACCTAATGAACCTTGCAAACGCCATAACAACCGTCAGAATTTTGTGCAGCGCAGCCATTTTGTTCTGCAATGCGCTCACGCCGATGTTCTTCGCGCTGTATATCGCCGCTGGCGTTTCCGACATTGCCGACGGCTGGGTGGCAAGGCACACAAACACCGCAAGCGAGTTTGGCTCGAAGTTTGACACTGCCGCCGATATGGCCTTTGTCATTGTCTGCCTGATAAAACTTGTTCCCGTCGTCAACATTCCCGTCTGGCTCATTGTCTGGACGGGCGCAATCGCCTGCATCAAGATTTTCAACATTGTCTCGGTCTATGCCGAAAGGCGGCAGTTTGTGGCCGTTCATTCGACAACGAACAAAGCCGCAGGTGCGCTGCTATTCGCTCTGCCACTGACTTTGGCTGTAATCGACATAAAATATAGTGCGCCAATAGTTTGCGCCACAGCTACATTTGCCGCCATCGACGAAAGTCGGCGAATCACGAAAGCATAAAACGGTTATCAGACTCCCTATCTATTAGTCGGACTTGTTATTTCTGTGCAACGACACACTTGTGACGAAGCCGTTATCATCAATAGAATATCTCAATTCTTCGGTAGGGTCATTCTGTTTTCTACTCCAATCATCATCAGCAAATATGACATCACTACTCAATGTAACGCTATTACAGATGTATGTATTGGGCGCCACACGAGTAGTGTACTCATATCCACTATCACCATAACCTGAATACGAATAGTAATGGAATGTCTTTATAATTGAGAGCAATCGTGAACCTTGCACATTGAATATGTATGTATTTCTATCGTAAAAATAGTAAGGCGAATCAGGTGAACCAACACTCTCACAAATCTCATCTATTTGGTAGCTGTCAAAGTTGTCTGATATATAGCATTTGCCCATAAAATAATATTCAATGCTATAACTCTTGTTTCGCTCCGCTAAAAACTCACTTCTGGTTTGTGTATTTATATCTAGTTCAAATCCACTATAACCCCGAGTCTTCAACCATTTGCAAACGGCACTATCTTTATCCATAATTTCAAATAGCCAATGGTTCAAGAAATTGTTTTCGCGAAGCCAATTATTGAAACAACTATCATTTACGTAGCACGTTTCTTCTTCTTTTGGTTCTTCACTAAAAAAATCCGACACAAAGTGATACTTCGAAAACCACGATTTGTCGATTGTCACAACAGAGTCTTTGTAGTTGATGTAATAGTCAAACAAATAGTTTGGTGTATCATCGATAGACTTTTGCGAAAAAGATGCACATATCAACAATAGCGATGCGATAAATAGATTTGCTTTCATTATGGATTGAGATTTATTGGGTTACTATTTTTATGTATGTTGATGTCGCTTTCGGGCGCTTCCTCGCCGCGCGCGAAAGAGCCGAACAACCACGCCTTCACCACTGGTTGCGTTTTGAAGTAATCAGCAATTATTTTTGTCATCGCTTGCGTAGTCATTGTGTCGATGCTATATGGTTTTGAATTGCTAAAATGCAACTTTTATTTGAATTGGCGAGATCATATTTTTTTACCGCGATGAAATAACTGTGCGCCAATAGTTTGCACCATTGCCACGCTTGCCGCCATCGACGAAAGTCGGCGAATCAGAAAAAAACTTTAAACTTGACGTCACCTTTTGCCTGGCAGACTTGTTATTTAGGCGAACTGGTTCAAAAAACAGAAGTCTAATAATTAAAAATTTAAGAAAATGCAAAATTTATTTCAACTTTTAGTGCCAATCGCCATCTGCTGCGTGCTTCCGATTATGATAGTCTGGCTGAACAACCGCCGCAGAATCATCGAAAACAACTCGCGCACACAGATTGTGCTGGCCGCAATGGAAAAAAATTCAGACGTGGATATTGAGCAACTGCTCAAGAAAATGGCGCCAACACAAAAAAAGAAACTGCTGAAGGAGAAACTGCTCACCAAACTGCTGTGGGGCTGCATTACATTACTACTGGGTGTTGGATTGGCGATTTTCTGTCTTTGCACAAGTTTTGGCGGCGGAATGACACCGAGCAACCTTTGGTTTTCGGGATTTATGAGCACCATTATGATTGCTGTCGGTATCGCCTTCTTAATCAATTACTTTATTGGTAAGAAAATGCTCGCCAAAGAGATTGAAGCCGAACAGAACAAGTTGTCAGCACAAGCGTAAAACGTGACTCGCGAAGAATTCATCGGACACATTGAGAGTGAGCAGGCGGCCGTGCGTGGTTTCCTGCTTGCGCTCTGTTGCGGCAACAAGGCCGACGCCGACGACCTGGCGCAGGACGCGCTGGTGAAGGCCTACATTGCATCGGCGGGCTATCGCGACGAGGGGCGGTTCCGCTCGTGGCTCTTCAAGATTGCCCATAACACCTTCCTGAACCACAAGGCGAGTTGCCGCACAATGGAGAGCATCGACGAGGCGCGGACGCTCATCAGCCCAACGGCGGCCGACTCATCGTTCGAGCATCAGAGCCTTTATCTGGCCCTGCGGACGCTACCGCCAAAGGAGCGCTCGGCCATCACGTTGTTTTATCTGAACGGGTACAATATCAAAGAGATAGCGGCAATCACCGACACGTCGGAAGACGCTGTGAAGAAACAATTATCGCGCGGACGCGACAAACTGAAAGAAAAACTGGAGATATGATCAAAGACAAAGCACTTGAGGAACTTTTTCTCGCGCAGAAACCACAATTCAATGATAGCGAGGAGTTTATGACATCGCTCGAAAAGCGTTTGGAGGCCGTTGAATTTATAAAGCGGCATCAGGAGGCAACCATCCGCCGCTACAAAATGGCTATGGTGGCGGCTTTTGTGGTTGGCATCGTCAGCGGCGGCATCACCATTGCGTTTTTGCTTTCGGCCCCCGCCGCCATTCCGCTTTTCAGTTTCCAAACGCATATGGTCCTGCTCTCGTGGTTTGCCGAAAACGCCCGCCCGATTGTGGCCGCCGCTCTCGCCCTGCTTATGACGTTCGGACTAATCAGCATTTTCAATAATATTCAGGATATCAGGAGTATGCGTGAGAAGCGGAATGCAGTTTTTGTTAGCAAAAAGTGGTGAACAAGTATTATCACTTTCGCTCATATTGTTAGCAACATTTTCATAAAAGGATTGCGCGCAGAAAAAAATCGGACTGCACACAACCGCCAAGATTCATATCTTTGCGCAAAAATTACGAACTGATATGCAAGAGAAAATCATTGTTCTTGACTTTGGCGGGCAGTATGCTCACCTGATTGCCAACCGTGTACGCCGGTTGGGCGTTTTCACAGAGATTCACTCGCCTGCAGCGCCAGTTGAAGAACTGGCGGGCGCAAAAGGCATCATCTACAGCGGCGGACCGGCAAGCGTTTATGCCGCCGACGCACCCGAATACAATCCTGAGATTCTGAACATTCCGGTGCCGAAACTCGGCATCTGCTATGGTCACCAACTCATTGCGTCGCAACTGGGCGGAACCGTGAAACCCGGCAAGGTGAAAGAGTACGGCATATCGGATCTGATTATCGGCGACAGCCAACACCCGCTACTCAAAGGTATTCCGGCATCGTCGCCAATGTGGATGAGCCACGGCGATTCGGTTTCGCAACTGCCTGACGGATACCGCATTATAGCATCAACAAAAGACTGTCCCATTGCCGCTGTGGCGATGGACGAGCGCAAGATTTACGGCATTCAGTTCCACCCCGAAGTAACACACAGCAAATTCGGAATGCAACTACTGGACAACTTCATCGGCATCTGCCAATGCGAGCGCACGTGGAATATGAAAAGTTATATGCCGCTGATTTCCGAGAAGATACGCACCGAAGTTGGCTCACGCAAGGTGTTCCTGCTTGTATCGGGCGGCGTTGACAGCACGGTGGCTTTCGTTCTGCTGAACAAAGTTCTTGGTACAGAGCGCGTTATGGGCCTGCACATCGACAACGGAATGATGCGTATGGACGAGTCGCAGAAGATTATTGAGTTCCTGAAGGCCGAAGGTATGCACAACCTGCGCGTGGTTGACGCCACCGCCGATTTTCTTGGCCAACTGGAAGGAATAACCGCACCCGAAGAGAAACGCAAACGCATTGGTGCAACGTTCTTGACTGTGAAAGACAAGGAAATGAGCAAGTTGAACCTTGACCCGAAAGAGTGGATGATTGCGCAAGGCACCATCTACCCCGACACCATCGAGAGCGGCGGCACCAAAAACGCCGACCTGATAAAAACCCACCACAACCGCGTGAAAGAAGTGATGGACCTGATGGCGCAAGGCCTTCTGCTTGAACCACTTGCCGACCTTTACAAAGACGAAGTGCGTATGCTCGGCGAAGAACTCGGCATTCCGCACAATCTTGTTTGGCGTCACCCCTTCCCCGGCCCAGGACTTGGCGTGCGCCTGCTCTGCACCGACGGAAAAGGCGAGTTTGCATCGAACGCCGATGTTGAAGGACTTGACAAATATTTGAAAGACAATAATATAGAAGGCCGCGTTCTGCCAGTGAAAAGCGTTGGCGTACAAGGCGACGGCCGCACCTACGCACAGCCTTTCCTACTGACTTCGAAAAACTTAAGTTGGAAAGAGTGCGAGCGTTTCAGCACCGAACTGGTGAACCGATTCAAAGTCATCAACCGTGTGATTTGGCAGGTTGGCACAGTATCGGACGAGATGCCGAAACTGGTTGCGCAGTACGCCACAAAAGACAAGTTCGACACTCTGCGCAAGTTCGACAACATCTGCACCGAGTTCCTTCAGGCCAACGACCTTTACGAGAAAATCTGGCAGATGCCCGTGGTTCTGACGCCGCTGCGCGTGCAAGACAAGCCGTGCATCGTGATGCGCCCCGTGAACAGCTCGGAAGCGATGAC
>JAEEGJ010028937.1_pt1 | contig 10974 bp, 11 predicted proteins | sample 8958761 | NCBI WGS metagenome assembly JAEEGJ01 (sample SAMN16246546, study PRJNA631951) | gut metagenome | biome: gut microbiome; feature: rumen; material: RS-attached | host: Bos | place: Iran: Karaj | collected 2018-10
CGCCTGTAGCCGAGTTTAGGGGGGGGTAACTATGCCGCTCACTACCAAGCAGTTACGGCCGCTCAGAGTCAGGGTCCGGGCGGTGTCGGGAGTGTGGGGTATGTGGAGGTAGCGGGGCATGAGGGATTTGTTATTCGTTTTAGGGTTAGATTGTTTGTTAGAGGTAAAGAGGTGGGGGCGGAGGAGGGACTACGGTTTCATTTCGTTGAACATCGCCACTTCAGCATCAAAGCGGCTCACGATTTCTTCCAATAGTGGATGATTACGAGGAGCAATGAGTGCTATATACTCATTAATAGGCTTGTCGTCGGGTCCTATACCTCTTACCTCGGTGGCCTTAATGAGGTAGCGCTTCTGTTGTTCGTAGCCGTTGAACCATCTTAGAAATAACCGCGCACGCTGTGCCTGCTGACCATTGTCGGTACTGCACATATAGAGTAACACATCGGGATTCAGACGGAAGAACTCCTCGATGATGCAGATAACGGTTTGTGCTATCTTTATGTCGCCGGGAGATTTTGTGTGTTCGGGATTCGTCAGGTTAAACCAGAAAGCAGTGTAGTACGGATTGCTATCCAATTCGAAATCTACGAGGTACTTGATGCCGTTGTCGGTTTCGAAGCGGTAAATCTCACCATTGCTCCATACTTTGTACGGGGCATAGATGTTGATGCGGGTTACGTCAAGGCTATTCATTACTTTACGGCAATATCGTAGTAATGCGAGTCGGCAGCCTGTTGTCTCAGTCGATCCTCCTCAGCGAATATCTCGTTGGCCCTTTTCTGAAAGGCATCCTTGCGCTCTCTGGCTTTTTGTAGCCATGCCATTACTTCTTCACGTGTGCGCTGCTTGTAATCAGTTGTTGCCATAATCTATATTATTTCTTTGAATTGTCTGTTGTTGTCTGTCTGCCGTTTCGCGGCTCTCACGCAGCAAAGATACAAAAAATAATTCAAAAAACTGCATTTTTGAGGAAATTAACACTATTTCTGTGCAGAATACTATTCAATTTGTATAGAAAGCACCATCTCCTATGTTCATCACGCCCGTTCTCGCAAAATTCTTTGCAAAGGTACTCGTTTTTCCTTTTTTATTCGTATCTTTGCAACCAAAATTATTAAGAGAAAAGTATAACTTCACAAATGGAGGCTATGCCGTGGCGAGAAAAGTTCGAATAAAATTCAAGGTTTTCGGAGAAGAATAAGAATATGAAGTGGACTGTATTATCAGATAATCGAAGCAATAATAGTAGTCTATCCACAGAGCATGGACTGTCCATCCTTCTGACAACGGAGCGACACAAGATTTTGCTTGATACAGGAGCTAGTGATGTGTTTATCCGAAATGCAGAACTGTTGGACATTCTCACACCTAAAGGTATGAGTGTGGCACGCAATGACCTCAGCGATGTTGACTATGTTTTCATTTCTCACGGGCATAGTGACCATGCAGGCGGCTTACGATATTTCTTGGAGCAGAACACTAAAGCAAAGGTCATTGTTTCGCCTGATGCCATGAGTGATAAGTTCTTTTCCAAGCGAGGCAATCTGCATAGCATTACTGCGGATTGGCCGGAGATAGACGCTGCCAGACTCATTCTGATAGACCAGACCTGTGAGATAGCAGAAGGTATCCATGTGATTGCCCATATCCCTCAGGTTCATCCAATGCCCAAGGGCAATCAGAATCTCTATCTGCAGAATGCTAATGGAGATTTTATCCATGACGATTTCCTTCACGAATTGGCTCTGTATGTCGATGGCCTGCTATTCACGGGTTGTGCTCATAGTGGACTGGAGAACATCCTTGCAGCCTGTCCTTGGCCTGTTCATACCGTTGTAGGAGGTTTCCACTTACTTGACGGACAAGAAACAGAGGAAGAACTGGCGGCTTTGGCTCAAAGGCTAAAAGCGAATTATCCTAAAACGCTGTTCTATACCAGCCATTGCACAGGCGACAATGTGTTTGATGTAATGCAGGACGTGATGGGTGAACAGCTACAGTCCTTCAGATGTGGAACTATGAACGAATATATCTATCGCAATGGCAAAAAGGTATTGGTTTTGGCTGGTAAGTCTGTACCAAAGATTATCAGAGAGGACTCGATTTGTGAGTTTTTGCAAATTGAACGAATCAAGTGGATGGAGCAACGCTTCAATAATGCTTTGGCTGCTATCAAGGATGGGTCTGCTGATTCATTGAAGGTTATAGAGAAGGATGTTGCCGAACTCAGCAAATACTATGGCAGTGAGTTGTGGAAACAGGACTTTGCTGCTGACGAAGCTGGGAATCTTCCTCCAGACCTCAAACGTGGAGTACTATCAGAAGATGGTATTTGGAATCTGCTCTCTGACTATCGTGAAATTCAAAAGAAAAAGCAATGACAATGAACATTGAACAAGTACGAGAATTTACCTTGTCGCTCCTTGGCGTGACAGAAGACCAGCCATTTGGCGACGACATCATCACCTTCCGACTAGAAGGAAAAATCTTTGTATGCCTTTGGTTGGGCGGAGATAAGCATGACATGAAGGAGTCTTCAGAGCCAAGGCTGGCTCTGAAACTGTCACCTGAAAGGAATGAAGAACTTCGCAGTCAGTTTGCGGCTGTGACTCCTGCCTGGCATTGGAACAAAAAGCATTGGAGCGATGTGTATTATGAACAGATAGAAGATGCGCAGGTGAGGGAATGGATTCGTGAGTCCTATCAACTTGTAGCATCGAAACTTCCCAAAGCCAGACGCGATAAAATAACTAGACTATGAAGATAAAACTATAAATATATATGAAAGAAGATTCAGAGAAAACTGTTCAATCGCCCGAGCAACTGGCCGATCATCTGCGTGTGACGTATGTTCCTACATACTTGTTGGCTGCGGCTGCAGGATTGTTGATGGCGGCATTCATTGTATGGGGTGTGTTGGGTAGTGTGAGCGACAAGGTTTATTACTCTGGAGTGGTGTTTCCCATGCAGGGTAGTTCCGATGTCACACTGCCCAATAAAGGCATTGTACGCAGTATACTTGTACACAATGGAGACAGCGTGCATGAGGGACAGCCCATAGCGATGGTGTCCATCGGAAACAGCCATAGTTTCCTGACCAGTACGGTTAGCGGCCTGGTGATTCATTCTAAAACCGACAATGAGCCATTCGAGGCTTTCGATCCTATCATCAGCGTTGTTGACGCTGGTACTGGCAACCAGAAGTCACAACGCGTCCAACTCATCGCATACGCTGACAATGATGCCCAGCGCGATTTGCGCATAGGCATGGAGGCTCAGGTATGGCCTGCCGACGAGAAGCGTGACGAGATAGGCTATGTGAGAGGCCGTATTACTCAGGTGGTACGCTATCCTGCCAATGCCGTCGATGTGCGCCAGACGCTGAAATCTGACAAGCTTGTTCAGCAGCTGTTAGGCGATGGCGACAAGATAGTCTATGAGGTTATTATCGACTTGCAGCGAGACCCGAAAGACCCCACGAGCTATGACTGGTCGTTCGGCGAACCGGACGGTGTGAGCATGGACTTCGGCACTTACTGCTCTGTGCTCACTGAGACCCGTCGTCTCAGCATGTTCCAGTACCTTTTCGAGGCTGGTCGCACACGTTTCCGTAACCTAAAGCTGAAGTTTGAATGAATACAGAGCAGACACAAGGCAAGAAATCTAAACTGTCGCTGCTATCAGCTTTCAGCTATTTCCTGAAGGGCAACATGCTGTTTGCCTTCAACGGCGTCATTATTGTGGCCATCGACTCCATAGCCTGCATATTCCCCTCACTGTTCCAGCAGGTCTATACCGACAGTATCATCACCCATAAGAATCCCGAATGGTTTACTCCACTGATAGCGCTGTATATCCTGCTGTTCGTGGTTGAACTGCTGGTCTGGATCTTCTTCTCCGTATTGCGCCGCAAGAGTCAGGCAAGGATCAACATCACCACTTCGGCCAATTACCTGTGGACGGTACTTAGACTACCAATGACCCTGCTCACGCGGTTCACTCCTGGCGAACTGGTGGCTCGCTACACCACCATTCCGAAGTCCACCAGGCAGTTGGATTATGCTCTGCCTGCCGTCAGCATACTCACCCTGCCCATCCTCTGCTGCTATATTGTCATGCTGTTTAACTGGAAACTGGGGCTGCTGGAAATTTTCTCCATCCTGCTGCTCGTTTACGTGATGCGCAGCACTGCCAACAAGCAGAAGAAGATAGCCATGAACCTGGAGGTAACGGATGCGCGGCTACAGAACGTCACAATGACGGGAATAGGCAATCTGGACACCATCAAAGCCTTAGGCGGCGAGCGCTACTTCTATGCGCAGTGGGAGAGAGCCTATGCACAGTCCTTGAATGCCCGCGTGACCACCATTACCAACAACATCTATCTGAGTGCCCTGCCAGAGTTTGTGTTGCAGGCTACCAATGGAGTCATATTGTGCTTGGGCTCCTGGCTGATCCTGCAAGGCGAGATGACACCTGGCATGATCCTAGCCTCCCAGGGACTCATCAACGAGACTATCTATCCCATCATCAGAGCCATAGCCAGCGTACAGACTGTCATGAGGATCAACTCGTCTATCCAGCGCATCAAGGATGTGACAGACTGTAGTCAGGAAAGTGCAGAGCTAAGCCTGCCCGCAGGCGATGAGTTGCCCGACACGGCCAAACTGGCAGGCGAGATAGAGTTGCGTGACGTCACCTTTGGCTACGACCGCTCGCTGCCGCCCATTCTCAGCCACTTCTCGCTGAAGATCAAGGCAGGTGAGCGCATCGCCCTGGTAGGCCCGTCGGGCTGTGGCAAGAGCACGTTGCTGAGCCTCGTGTCAGGACTGTATGAGCCCTGGGAGGGCGAGGTGCTCTTCGACGGCAAGCCCCGTAGTGCCATCGACCGCATGACATTTGTCAACTCTGTCTCGGTGATTAATCAGGATGTGACGCTCTTTGAGGGCACAATAGCCGACAATGTGAAGATGTGGGACGAGTCGATAGAAGACTTCACCATGGTGATGGCCTGCAATGATGCGCAGATGCACCATGAAATCATGGAACGTCCGGGCGGCTATCATGGAACCGTCATGGAGCGCGGCAAGAACTTCAGCGGCGGACAGCGCCAGCGCATTGAGATAGCCACCGCCCTGGCCAAGGAGCCTGCCATTCTGCTGATGGACGAGGGCACCTCGGCACTCGACCCCCAGACGGAAGCCAAGGTGATGGACAACCTTTTTGGCCTGGGCATGACCATGGTCATGATTGCCCATCGGTTGGAGACCATTGCCGGATGCGACCAGATCTATGTGATAGAGCAGGGGCACATCACCCAGCATGGCACGCACGACGAACTGCGACAGCAGGATGGCCTGTATAGTAATCTCTTAAAATACGCCTGACACCATGATAACGAATATATTCCTTCAGCAGTTGGCCCAGCGCGTGGATGGCGACCGCAAGGCCATGAGGCAGACAGTGGACATCCTGCGCTCCATGATAGACCGCAAACTGTGGAAGCAGATGCAGTCGGGCGCAGACTTGCCGTCAAACTTTGATGAGTTAGAGTTATTGCTTGAGCAATATAACGTCTTTTTTCGCACTATCACGCTGAGCGACGGCTGGTGGACCCGCTGTACGGGCTATATGCTGGGATTCATGGCCGATGACAACTCGCATGTCGTACTCGTGCCAGGCTTCACGGACTATACCTTCACCCATCCCAAGACAGGCGAGAGCATGAAGGCGAGCAAACACCACAACCTGTTGAAGCAGGAGGCACTGATAGCCTGTTTCCCTTTTCCTGAAGAGAAACTGACTGTCAGGTCCATCATGCGCTATGCCGTAAGCTGCCTCTGTATATATGATCTGTTGTTCTGCTTGATAGCTTGCTTAGGTGTTACGCTCCTCACCATGTTCACGCCATACGTGTGCAAACTGATTTTTTCTGAGGTCATCCCTTCGGGCGATGCCAGCCAGATTGTTCCCATTGCTACTTTGCTCTTGAGCGCTGCCGCCGGACTGACGATGGTGGAGATTGCCCGCAACCTGGTGGTGGTACGTATCAAGGACAAGGTGGAATATTCGTTGCAGACGGCCATCATGTCGCGCCTGCTGCTCCTTCCTGCCACATTTATCAAGGAATTCACACCAGGAGACATATCCAACCGCCTGCTGTCGTTGTCGCGCGTCAGCTCCAACCTGACGGCCAATTTCCTATCGACGCTCCTGACCTTCCTCTTCTCGGCCGTCATGTTCATACAGTTCTTCATCTATGGCGGCCCACTGCTCACCACTGGCATCATAGTCATCATGATACAATTATTTGCCATCATGATGGAGTACTATTATACTGAGAAAGTGCAGCTAAGCGTTAATGCCAGCGGCTCACACCTCATAGGCACACTGTTTGCCTTGTTTTCAGGCATCCAGAAGATCAAGACCAGCGGGGCCGAATTTCGGGCCTTCCATCAATGGGCAAAGGCATATGCCCCTTCAGAGATGTACAGCAGCAGCCAGCCCTTGGCCAGTTTCTATATCACTGGCGTCAGCTATTGTCTCAAGTTCCTGCCCATGATTGTGACGATGTGGGCAGCTTGGCACTATGGCCTGGCACTCTCCGACTATATCGCCTACTGTGCTGTCTTATCGCTCGTCTGCAAGGCTGTGTCTCAACTGCAAGGCATCACAAAGATGGTGTCACGCCTGCTGCCAGAGACGCGGCTATGCCAGCCTATCATGGCCGCCACACCTGAAGTCAAGGAAGGGCGTCGGGTGGTCAAGCGCATTACTGGTCAGATAGACATACGTGGTCTGAAGTTCCGCTATGCCGACGACATGCCCCTGCTCTTCGACGGACTGAACCTGACCATCAACAGCGGTGACTACGTGGCACTTGTCGGAACCTCGGGCTGCGGCAAGAGTACGCTGATGCGCCTCATGCTCGGACTGGAACACCCCCTTGGTGGTTCCATCTTCTACGACCAGTATGACCTGAGCGACATCAACCTGCGCAGCCTGCGACAGTACTGCATTGGCATCTGCATGCAGGATGGCCAACTCATCGAGGGCACCATCCGCGACAATATCATTTTCAACGACCCGCACCTGACCGACGAGGATGCCTGGGAGGCGGCACGCCTGGCGGCACTCGACGGCGACATCCGTAAGTTCCCGTTAGGTATGGACACGCACATTACAGTCGATGGCAAAGGCGTGTCGGGCGGACAGCGACAGCGAATACTCATTGCCCGTGCACTGGTCAGAAAGCCCAAGGTACTCTTCCTCGACGAGGCCACTTCGGCACTCGACAACATCAGCCAGCACATTGTCGTCGAGAATCTGGCCAAACTGACATGTACGCGTATCGTCATAGCCCACCGACTGAGCACCATCCGGCAATGCAACCGCATCATTGTGCTGAAGGACGGTCGTGTAGCCGATGACGGTAATTTCAATGAACTCCAGGCACGCGGCTATTTCTCGGATTTTAAAAATACAGAAGGCGATGAAGCATAGAATCGATTTACGCCATTTAATTGGCTTGACATTCCTCAGCCTGTTCCCCTTGAGAAGTATGGGGCAGGTATCGCTGACCCTGGACGAGGTGATACGGCTGGCCCAAGATAGTGCCATCACCGCCTTCCAAAGCCAGGAGGAATATCATAGCCAGCTGGCATCCTATGAGGCTTTCGAGGCATTGCGCAAACCACAACTCTCATTGAACGTAGTGCCTAATTACTCACGCATCGTCAGCGACCCCAGCCGCGACTACGTTTACTTGCGCAACTATGACATTTTCTCCACTTCGGCCCAGTTGAGGCTCAGTCAGAAAGTGCTGCCTTTCGGCGGTGAGGCCTACATTGGCACACAGGCTATCTGGAGTGAGTTCTTCCGTGAAGAAGCCTCAGGATACCCACGCCAGTATGTGGCCAGTCCCGTGATGGCAGGCTATAGTAATACCCTGCTCGGCTACAACCCCTTCCGTTGGGAGAAAAGGGCGGAAGACCAGCGGCAGAAGGCCGCACGTTGCCAACATGAGTACGACCTGCGACGTCTTGCCGAAGAGGCTGCCGTGCGCTACTTCCGTTTGGCCTGTCAGCAACGGGTGGTGCAGATGCGTTTGGAGGAAATGCTTTTGAATGACACGTTGTTGGCCATTGCCCGCGAGAAAAATACCATTGCCATCGTCTCTCTGGCAGAACTACACTCTATAGAGGTGCAGAAGCAGAATGCCGTTGACCTGCTGGAAGTGGCGCGCCAGGATGAGTTGAAGGCAAGGACGGAGCTGGCGTCCCTGCTGCGCATCAAGCATTTACCTGCCGACTTGCCGCTGCTGGGCATACCCGACATGCCACCCTCCACTCACTATACGCCAGAGGAGGTCGTAAAGCTTGCCTTGTCCAACAGTCCGGCATACCAGCACCATTTGACAGAACTTACCGAAGCATACCATCAGGAATACAAGGCGCGCAAGGAGCGGGGCATTAACGTCGGGATTGACATCAATCTGGGAATGCAACAAGTCAATACAACACTCGGCAGTGCCTACAAGAACCAGCAATTGTATGCTTTAGGTGCCGTGCAGCTTACGATACCTCTGATGGATCATGGTGCAGCCAAGAAGCGACATGAGAAAGCTACTGCCTGGGTGAATCGTCAGGAATTGGCATCCCAAGAGGTAGAGCGCCTGTTGGCAGAAGATGCCGCCGTGACCCTGCAGAAGCTGGAATCCAGCAGGAACAGGCTGACCAGCACCCAACAGACCATCAATCTGGCTGAAGAGGCGTACAACGAGACGGCAGTCAACTACGCCAACGGCCTTTGTGACATCAACACCTTCACTCTGGCAGAGTCGCGTTGGGCTACAGCATACACCAACTACCTGGCTGCCTTGGAAGAATTCTGGGTAAACCACTATCATCTGCAAACTCTCATCAATTATGAATAAGTATATTAGTATTTCACTTTTCACCATGTTTGTTTCGCTTCTCGTTGCCTGTCAGTCGAAAAGCGACGTTAAACCTGTTCCACAGCAGGCCGATACGCTGGCTGCGAAATCGGCAGAACCCTCGTCACGTCAGGGTAGTCAGCGTCTTTCAACCGCTAACAAGGGAAAGATAGAGTCGATACGTGAGGTGCCTGTCTATAGCCGTATCTCAGAACAGATCGTCATGTTCGCCATAGAGAATGTCGGACAGGAAGTCAGGAAAGGCCAGGTCGTAGCACGACTCAGCGACGTTGCACTTCGTGAGAAGATTGCCCACAGCCGTGCTAAACTGGAAAGAGCCGATTTTCAATATCAGGCCATTCTGATGGGACAGGGCTATAAGCACGACAACCTGGATGCAGCGCCAGACAAAGTCAAACAGATGGCACGTATCAGCAGCGGATATAACGAAGCGAAGGCAGAGTTGCACGAACTGGAACATGAACTGACCTATTGTACCATTACCGCCCCTATCTCTGGAGCAGTCATCAAGATCCAGAACACCCTCTATGGCATGGCGCAGCCTGGAGAACCCCTCTTCTCTATAGTGGATATAGAACATCTGAAGGTCGGTTTTGACGTGCTCGAAAATGAAGTGCCGAACTATTGGAATGGAGCCATTCTCACCGTCTCTACCGTAGCATTCCCCTCAGAGCAGCATCCCGCTACGATTTCAGCCGTCGGTCCCGTTGACGACAATGGCATGGTACATGTGGAAGCCACGCTACAGCCGCACCCACACTTGGCACCAGGCATGACAGCATTTGTGACTGTACAAAGTATCCCGCCGTCAAATCCGTAACTTACTTTGCAATCAAGTAATCTAATCTGAAGACTACCAAATATTTCCGCACTTTTTTCAAGAAAAAGTTTACGCAAAAGTACACAAAAAGATTGCATCGCCACACTTCGATCTTTAGTCGAAGAACCGTCCATTTTGTGTACTTTTTCGTCGAAAATCGCGTGGTTTCCCTTCAATTATTGCGGTGATTTCCTTCAGAAGTTGCGGTGATTTCCTTCAGAAGTTGCCGTGATTTCCTCCAGAAGTTGCGGTGATTTCTGCAACTTTTCCAGGTGATTTCTGAGGGAAAGTGCCGTGATTTTTGAGGGTTATTCAGGTGATTTCTGAGGGTTATTCAGGTGATTTCTGAGGGGTGTTGTGAGGTTGGGGTGGGCGAGTCTTGATTTTGGGAAATTTTTAGTTTTTTGATTTTTGGAGAAATCTGCAAGATATTGTCTTTCAGGCAGTTGGCGGGATACTTTTAGTTTTTATCTACTTTTCTCGAAAAAAATATTTTTTAGTAGAGGACAAAAAAGGTTTTTTGCGAAAATATGGTAAAAAACTAAAAATGGAGACGTAAGTAGCCGTCTGTCAGGCTGTTACGGCTCTGCAGGCGGCTACCAAAAACTAAAAATAAATTCAAAGTACGGGACTATCGTGAAATCGGCTGTCCGTCATTTGCTCATGGACAGTTGCTGCTGCATATAGTCGGCGATGTCGAATTGCTAAAGGAGCCCAAAGGAGTACTAAATGAGTGATTCATATTCATTGCCTTTTTTCATTTTACTTGACCTTTGGTCGAGCCTGCTTCCGCTCGGCAATAATCAAACAAGTTTGTTATTGCTCTCGCTTATTCGCAGACTTCTTTGGAAGTTTCTTCTGACCCATTTTCTTTCCTCCGCCACTCAGGAAGTTGCAGAATTCCACGAGGCTGCGCTGGAGAACACTGCCAACTTGCAGCTGTTCCTTGTACTGAGCAACCATCGTTGGAGACATGCTGTATTGCTGTCAATTTGTGCCGTTTAGTATGGCACAATTGAATTATTGCTAATTTGTGCCAATTCGGTTGGCACAATATCAGAGGCATGAGGAGCGACTCGTTATGGACGGCTTTCATAGCCCGCTTCTTATGAAACGAGATAATATCATAGATATTCTCGAATTCCGTCTTGTAAACAAGTTGGTTGTCACTGACAGGAACTAATGTGTCTTGTAT
>JAEEGJ010028939.1_pt1 | contig 10973 bp, 7 predicted proteins | sample 8958761 | NCBI WGS metagenome assembly JAEEGJ01 (sample SAMN16246546, study PRJNA631951) | gut metagenome | biome: gut microbiome; feature: rumen; material: RS-attached | host: Bos | place: Iran: Karaj | collected 2018-10
ATCTCCACCTTTGCAACGCTTTAAGGAAGGATGGCAGAGTGGTCGAATGCGGCGGTCTTGAAAACCGTTGACCTTCACGGGTCCGGGGGTTCGAATCCCTCTTCTTCCGCAAACAGGTTTCCAATAGGGAGCCTGTTTTTTTATGTGGAAGAAGAGGGATTCGAACCCCCGGACCCGCTCGGCCAACCAACCTTTTTTTAGTTTACTCCGTAAACACGCTCACTACCGTTCGCTATGGCACGGGTCCTTTGTGCAAAAAAGAACCTACGTGGAAACGCAGGTTCTTTTTAATTCTCAATTCTCAATTCTCAATTCTCAATTTACTTGGAGATATTGATCTTGTAGACCTTGGTCTGAGTGCTGGTGGTACCGGGGAAGAGGTACTCGGCAGTGATAACGGCGGTGCCTTCATCACCCTTGATCTGCTCTACCCAGAACTGCATGGTTGACCAGAGGCACTCTACTGAAACCTTTGACTTCTGGCCGGGCTCCAGTTTGTAGTCCATCTCATAATGAGTGTTGTCGGTGTAACCGTTGTCGTCATTTGAGTGAACGGGCTCTGTGGGAAGCTCAATTGCCTTGCCACCGATAGTTACGTTAAGGGTGGGAGGTACGGGGCGCTTGAGTGATGTGGTCTTGGTGCTGAATCCGCAACCGTAGAATACGCCGATGGCACCGTCGGTAGCTGCATCGAATACCAGATAGATGGCGTGCTTGCCGGGAACATCATCAACGAACTCAGATACATCAATTGTATATTTCTCAAGTTTGTCAACGGGTGATGAAGCGGGAATCTTGATCTTACCAATCTCCTTACCGTTCCATACATCGTTCTTCCAGGGACCGTCCATCATAACCTTGATGTTGATACCGCCCTCACCGGAAGTTCTCTTGAACCATACGCTGAATGAAGAGTGCTGCTTTGATGTTGTGCCGTCAAATGCCTCAACACCCTTGCTGTCCTTCTTGAGACCGCCCAGACCGAAGTACTTGTAACCGATGATATCGCCTGCGTCAACGTTGCAAACCTGCTCGTTGTTCCAGATATCCCAGTTGTCCTGCAGTGAGTTGCGGTTCTGACCGCCTTCCTTATTCATGAATACGCAAGCGTAACCGGCTGAATAGTAAGCGTAGGGAGGAAGACCGTAGATATTGAATCCCTCGGATGTAACCTCGGCTCCGGTGTACTCGTCACCGTTTGAAGCCTTGGCTGTCCAAACCTCATCGGGTGCATAGGGATCATAACCTGTGATGGTTACCTTACCGCCCTCAGATACGGGTTTCTCATCCCATGTGATCTTGACGGGAGCTACCATAGCCTGACGGGCGTTACCGTTGCCGCGCGGAGGACGATGATAGAAAATGTACCACTGGTCGTTGATCTGCTCGATACTGCCGTGTGTATTGTGTGCAAAGTTGGCTGTGATAAGCTTGGTGCCGTCCTCGTTGAGGATAGGACCACGTGAGTCAACAGCTACACCACCGCTCTTCCAGGGACCCAGAGGAGAGTCACTGTAGCAGTAACGCAGAGCTGAGTTGGTTGAACTAAGTCCGTAGTCGGGACCTGAGTAACCTGAGAATATCATCACGTACTTGTTACCAACCTGACGGATAGATGAAGCCTCGAAGAAGTTGAACTCACCGGGATTCTGACCCTCGGCAAGAGCAGGATAGCTGGCTGCATCCTGAGGTCCGCGAACGCGGCCGTAGCTTGAGCTGGCGGGGAGCAGGGGATCAACGGGAGTGGTGCCGGGACGTACGGAGTACATGGTCTCCTGGTCAAGCTGGGCACCTGTTGAGTGCTGGAAGCCCCAGTAACCATATGCGCGGAAGCCCTTTGCGTAGTCGGGATCATCCTTATCGGTTATCTTCTCAATGAATACAGAGGGGTCGAAGCCGATGCAGCTGCCTGCGATGGCGGCACCGTTCTCATCGAGGTTCAGGGGAGTGAAGGGGCCGTCGGGACGGTCACCCTTGCAGACCATTGCCTCACGACGGGGACCACGGCTGTGGGGATAGAGATAATATACCTTCTTGTCCTTACCCTTGGCATCCTTCTCGATAACCTCAACCAGATCAGGAGCGTACATTACGTCCCAACGGCCGTTGGCTGCCTGGTATGTGAATACGGGGCCGTCGTCACGCCACTCGTTCAGGTTCTCGATAGGTGCAGACCAGATACGGATATCGGGACCGCAATAGCGGTTAGCGCTTACATCATGTGAGCCGATGATATATGCACGGTAATGTCCGGGGCGGTCAGGATCCTCAAAAACCTTGGGCTCGCCGTCGGGTACATGCTCCCAAAGGGGCAGATAGGGGTTACCGCGACCACCGTAGTTATGCACAAAACGCTGTGAGGCTTTCACCGGGCCTTCCTTGACCTTTTTCGCAGCGGAAACGTTCTGTGTGGACAGAACCAGCGCACATGCCAAGAGCAGCATGATGCTTCTGAAAAGTCTATTGGCTGTCATATTAGATAATTGGTTATTTGGTTATTTTATTTCCTTTCTATTTAGATTACAAAAATAGGAAAAAGTTAAACGTCATTCCGGATTATTTACATAATGTTGGGCGTATCCCATTTGTGTGTCTCAGTGCAGTTGAGCATTATTGTCTCGGTGCCTATCTGTATTCTGAATTCACCCTCCTCGAGAATCCACTTGCCGTCGGCACCCACGAATGCCAGGTCACTGGCCTTGATGCTCAGCTGCACGTTCTTGGTCTCACCCGGAGCAAGTTCAATCTTGGTAAACTCACGCAGGCGGCGGACATCGGGCGATACGCTGGCTACAAGGTCACTGCTGAACAGCAGGACACTCTCCTTACCGGCTACTGAACCGGTGTTCTGAACGTCTACGCTGAATGTGAGTTCATCCTGTGCGTTGAAATCGGCCTTGTCAACCTTCAGGTTGGAGTATTTGAAGGTGGTGTAACTCTTGCCGAAACCGAAGGGCCACTGTACGGAAACGACTGCATCGTAGTCGTAGGCTCCGGCCATCTTGTCGACCTCCTGGCAGGGCTTGTAGTCATAGGTGATGAGTGAATGCACCTCCTTGGGGTAGGTGAAGGGTAGGCGGCCGCTGAAATTGGCGTCACCGGCCAGCAGTTTGGCAAGGGCGTCGCCTCCGTAGTTGCCGGGCAGCATGATGTCTGTAATGGCATTTGCCAGAGGCTCGATATCGGCAATGATACGTGCACGTCCCTCGTTGAGTATCAGCACTATAGGCTTGCCTGTCTGAGCAAGGGCCTTGACCAGGTCACGCTGGTTTTTGGACATTGTCAGGTCCGATATGTTACCGGGAGTCTCGCAGTAGGAGTTCTCACCGATGCACGCTACGATGACATCGGCCTTGCGGGCTGCGGCTACGGCTTTATCTATCTCGGGTCTGGCCTCGGCCTCGAATGTGGCTCCACGGGTGTAGCGTACGCCTTGCTCAAGTATCACGTTGTCTGCGCCGAACTTGTTGACCATGGCTTCATAGATGGTGTTGTACTGTGAAGCGCACATATCGGCTATATCACCCTGCCAGGAGTAACTCCAACCGCCGTCAAGGCAGCGCATGCTGTTGGCGTTGGGGCCTGTCAGAAGTATCTTTGTGCCCTTTTTGAGGGGCAGGGTGCCGTCGTTCTTGAGCAGTACCATGCTCTCCTCGGCTGCGTGCAGGGCTACGTCGGCGTGCTGTGCGCTGGCGAATTCGGTGTACTCCTTGGGATCTGTATAAGGTGTGCCGAACAGTCCCAGACGGAATTTCATGCGCAGGATGCGGCGTACGGCGTCATCGATGCGGCTCATGGGAACCGAACCCTCCTCGACAAGTTCCTTAAGCAGATCGCAGAACTGGAGGCTGTAGGGGTCCATGGACATGTCTATACCGGCGTTGATAGCCAATTTGATGGCCTCTTTCTTGTCCTTGGCAATCTTGTCACGGTTGTAGAGGTTGTCTATATCGGCCCAGTCGGTCAGGATCATTCCGTCCCAGCCGAGTTGCTCCTTGAGCCAAACGGTCAGGAGTTCGTGGTTGGCGTGTGTCATGACGCCGTTCACCATACCAGAGTTGACCATTATGTTGAGGGCACCGGCGCGGATACCGGCCAGATAGGGTGCAAAATATTTCTCACGCAGTTCCAGAGGGCTGATTACTGCCGGTGTGCGGTCCTTGCCCGATACGGGTACGCCGTAACCTATGTAGTGCTTGAGAGATACGGAGATGTTGTTCTTGCCGATATGGTTGGGATCCTCTCCCTGGAAACCGATGACGGCGGCCTCGGCCATGGCGGCGTTCACGTATGCGTCCTCACCGAAATTCTCCCAGCAGCGTGACCAGAGTTGGTTGCGGCTCAGGTCAAGTGTGGGGCAGAAGGTCCAGGGAACATTGCTGGCGCGGGTCTCGTATGCGGTGATGGCGGCAGCCTCCTGAGTTGCCTGACGGTTGAAAGTGGCGCCCATGTTGATGTTCTGGGGAAACAGTGTACCGCCGCTGGTATAGGTGGTTCCGTGGTTCTGGTCAAGTCCTATGAGACAGGGTATTCCCATAACATCCAGTGACTTATCCTGAACTTTCTTTACAATGGCATACCATTCATCGGGAGTGGGAGGAATGCTCTGGGGGTTATTGAGCAATGATCCTACCTTGTATTTGCCTATCACCTCCTCAAGTTTCTCTTCATCGATTACGAACTTGCCGCTACGGTCATTGTGGCCTATTACGGGCAGATTCAACTGGAGCATCTGACCTATCTTCTCGTCAAGAGTCATTTTCTTGAGGGTAGCCTCGACGTTTTTCTCAATCTGGGAGTCGTAGGCATAGCCTAAAGTCGATTTCGGGGTGTTGTTACATGCTGTCAGTATGAACAGCGGCAGTAAAAAGGATAATAGTCTGAATTTTCTCATATGCATTGTAATAACGGTTATTCAATAAGGTCCCACAGTAGCGGGAAATCCTGCTCGGCAATGCCTTTTGAGGCCAGAATGGGGCGGTCTTTGTTGAATTCGGCCTCAAATTCATCAGGGCCCATCATGCTACGGCTCTGACGGTACAGGGAGACGGCACGCTGTATATTGCCGTCAACAAAGTAGGCGTGACCGGCGTTGAGGCAGTCGTTGGCGGTAGGCTTTCCTTTTAGCAGTTTGTCGTAATACTCTATGGATTTGTCAGTTCTGCCGGCCAGGAAAGCGCACCAGCCGATGGCCCGCCATGCCTTGGGATAGTCAGGTTTGAGGTAATCCACCTTGAAGAAACGCGTCAGGGCGTCGTCATAACGCTTCAGGTCAACCAGGCAGTCACCTATCTGAATCTGCAGTGAGAGGTTGTCGGCGCTTCGCTTTTCGGCCTGGAGCAGCATATCAAGTGCCTTCTCGGGCTGCCCCAGAATACGCAGGCACTGGGCCGAATGGCGAAGGGTCCAGTTGTTGTCACTCTGGAGTATGTCCGATCGGTGATATGCCTCAAGTGCCTCCTTATATGACTGTGTGCGCTGCAGCGCGTATCCCATCTGCTGATAGAAACGGTAATCGGTGGAATAGGGGTGTGCGGTTGATTCCATCAGGCGGAATGCCTGTACGGCCTCCTGATAGTAGTTCTTGCCAAGCAGCCAGGCGGCTATGGCCTGCTCTGACTCTACGGTTTGCAGAAGCGGTGATACGGGGTTGTCTGTCAGCAGGTTAAGGTTGCCGTCAAAGGGGTTGCGGAACTCATGGCGGCGGCTGAAGAGGTTGAAGAAACGGTACAGGTCATGGGCGTACTGACGGGCCGAGAATGTCTCGGCGGCACCGGCAGGTGATGCGCTTGTGGCTTTCTCGTCCATGGCCTCAAGTGCCTCCTCGTTTATCTGTCCTGTAAGCAGGTCACGCTGCTCACGCGGTATCTGTGAGAAGGTGAGTGCTATTGAATACTTGTCAGAATTGCAGAATATGCCGCTGGAGAGCATTGATTTGCCGATTGTAGAGGCTAATGCATCGTCCCCAAGGGCCTTGCGTACATCGGGCTGGTCGATGCTGAAAACGCGGAACCAGTTATGTATCTCGCGGAAGAAGGGGTAGTTCTTGAGGTTTGAGAAGGTGCTCATGTAGACATCGGCCCCTTCCATCTGGAGTTCTGACATCTGCATGAGTTTGTCCTTGATCTCAGGTTTCTCTATCCACTCGTTCCAGTCAGGGCTGACGTCGTCACGTTCCAGTTCCTCACGCATCAGGTCACCCAGTTTGGGGTTGCGCAGCATTGTGGGTATGAATTCCTCACGCATACGGCGGTCTATCTCCTTGGTCTCACGGCACAGCAGCAGTGACATCTGCACCTTGAGCATACGCTCGGTGATTCCGGGAACGTCCTGCAGCAGTTTAATGCGGTTGGTTACCTCATGGAAGTAGGGTATGAGTTCCTTGTAAGCGCCCAGCGTAACAGCCAGTCCGGTAAGGGCACGGACCGATACGGCCGTACTCAGGTTCTGGGCGGCCTGACACAGGAATATGCACTTGAGAGGATCAAAACGTTCCATCAGGGAGAGTGTTACAGCGCTTATGGCAAGTGCCGAATCATCTTCCATAACGAGCGGAGAATCAATCAGTTCAAGTAGCGATGCTGAATCTTGGGCGGTCCACTCTCCGTTGGTCCAGATAAGGTCAAACAGAAGGCCCAGGTTGCGCTCGTGCGATTCGGTATCACCCAGTTCGACAAATGATTCCAGAGCAAGACGCAGTCCTTCTATGTTCTCGGTCCTGGACAGGCGTGAACGCAGGTGCTGGTAGTAGAGAAGCATGGATTCGGGTTGCAGACGCGCCTGAAGCACATCGTCGTTGAGCAGCAGGGCACGGCGTACCAACTGGCGGTAAACCTCGTTGCGGTGCTCATCGGGCGAACCCTGGCTGTAATACTGCAGCATGTACCTGTAGGAGCGGTCTATATCCTCAAAACGGGACGATGCGGACCAATCGGCCACGCCTGACATCTGGGCCTGGATCTGCTCCAACGCCTCCTTGAGATGTGCCTGCAGCAGGAGTTCCCTGATATGCTGCGCACGCTTTTTTATATCCTCTTCAACACCCATAATAAAAGAAACCGCAGGAACGGATGCCCTGCGGTTTCAAATATACTAAAAATATTCGGATTAACCCTTGATAGCAGCGATACCGGGCAGAACTTTACCCTCGATAGCCTCAAGGAGAGCACCGCCGCCGGTTGATACGTATGATACCTTATCGGCAAAACCGAACTGCTTAACAGCACTTACTGAGTCACCGCCACCAACGAGTGAGAATGCACCGTTCTTTGAAGTTGCGTTGGCAACTGCGGTAGCGATAGCCTTTGTACCGGCCTGGAAGTTGCTGAACTCGAATACACCGGCAGGACCGTTCCAGAGGATGGTCTTGGATGACTCGATTACACCGGCCATAGCCTTTGCAGAAGCAGGACCTATATCCATACCTTCCCAACCGTCGGGTACGTTGTTGTTGTCAACAACCTGAGTGTTGGCGTTGTTGTCGAACTTGTCGGCAGCGAGGCAGTCAACGGGCAGAACGATGTTTACGCCCAGCTCCTTGGCTTTAGCCAAAACTGCCAGAGCAACGTCTACCTGATCGGGCTCGCAGAGTGAGTTACCAACCTTACCGCCCTTGGCCAGAACGAATGTGTAAGCCATACCGCCGATGATAACCAGGTTATCAACCTTCTGCAGCAGGTTCTCAATGATTGTGATCTTAGAAGAAACCTTAGAACCACCGATGATAGCGGTTACAGGCTTAACTGAGTTGTTCAGAACCTTCTCAACAGCTACAACCTCCTTCTCCATCAGATAACCGAACATCTTGTGATCAGCGTCAAAGAAATCGGCCATAACGGCTGTGGTGGCGTGCTTGCGGTGAGCGGTACCGAATGCGTCGTTTACATAAACATCGGCGTATGAAGCCAGAGTCTTGGCGAACTCCTTCTGAGCGGCCTTGAGTTCTTTCTTGGCTGCATCGTATGCGGGATCCTCCTTCTCAATGCCACGGGGTTTGCCTTCCTCCTCAGCGTAGAAACGTACGTTCTCGAGCAGCAGAGCCTCACCGTCCTTAAGAGCGGCAACCTGCTCCTGTGCCTTTGCGCAGTCCTCAGCGAACTTTACGTCAACACCAAGGCACTCTGATACATGCTTCAGAATGTACTTGAGTGAGTACTTGGGATCCGGGTTCTTCTTGGGACGACCCATGTGTGAAGCGATGATAAGACGACCGCCATCGGCGATGATCTTCTTCAGGGTGGGCATTGCAGCGACGATACGGGTATCATCGGTGATGTTGAAGTTCTCATCAACGGGAACGTTGAAGTCTACGCGTACGAAAGTCTTCTTTCCGGCGAAATTGAATTGATCAATTGTCATAATTCTGTTTGTTTATGGTTAAATTATTTCTCTCTGTTCTGAAAAAACTTGGAGTAGGGCGGCAGGTCCTGGGTAAGCCATACGTTACCTCCTATGATGGTGTCATGGCCGATGGTTATGCGGCCAAGTACCGATGTGTTGGAGTAGATGACCACGTTGTCCTCGATGATAGGATGACGCGGTACGTTTATAGGATTGCCGTTCTCGTCAAACTTGAAACTCTTGGCACCGAGCGTAACTCCCTGATAGAGTTGTACATGATTGCCTATTATTGCAGTTTCTCCGATAACCACTCCGGTGCCGTGGTCGATGCTGAAATACTCGCCGATACGGGCACCCGGATGGATGTCGATACCGGTAAGCGAGTGAGCAAGTTCAGTGATTATACGGGGCAGGATGGGTACTCCCAACTCCAGCAGGCGGTGTGCCATACGGTAGTGGTACATGGCCACCAGTGACGGATAGCACAGGATCACCTCCTCATGGCTTACGGCTGCGGGGTCACCGTCAAAGATGGCTTTGACATCGGTTCCCAACAGGCGGCGGAGTTCAGGAATGCTCTCTATGAACTGCTGTGCGATTTCTTCGGCACAACAAGGTGTGGACTCATGGAATATCCGGCTGATATAGTCAATCTGGTGAGACAGAATGGTATACAGGCGGCTTAAAGACGTGGAGAGGTCAACCGCTCCGAAGAAATTGCCGAAAACCACATGGCGGAACAGCTTGACCGCCTCCTTTATCTCGGCACGGTCAATTGAGCGCTCCTCAACCTTGGGAATGTACTTATCGGCTTTCTGCAGGGACTTCTTTACATCCCTGATGCTTTCAAAAATGTCTTTTTTTTCCATTGCCTACTCGTAACAGACCGCAAAATTAATCAAAATCACGCAAACATATGTCATTAAGGCAGCAATTTGCACATTTTGGTGCGCGCGCAGTGCATACGTATCGGCCGTGAAGTATAAGCCAGTGGTGAGCATCGGACAAGAGGTTCTTGTCAAAGTGCTTAACCAGCTCTTTTTCAACGCTTAACGGGGTGGTGCAGCGCTTGGGTACAAGACCTATGCGGTGACTCAGACGGAAGACGTGGGTATCCACCGGCATCGCCTGCCCGTTAAATGCCACGGCAAGCATTACGTTTGCGGTCTTGCGGCCTACGCCGGGAAGCCGGGTCATACTGTCCATATCCTGCGGAATGCGGCCGTCGAACTGATCACATACCATACGTGCCATCTCTGAGAGATGCTGTGACTTGGAGTTGGGGTATGAAACACTTTTTACGTAGGGGAATATCTGCTCAGGTGTGGCAGCTGCCATGTCCTGAACGGTGGGAAATGCCTCAAAGAGTGCGGGGGTGACCATGTTGACGCGCTTGTCGGTGCATTGGGCCGACAGCATGACGGCTACCAGAAGTTGGTAGGGAGATGAAAAATGCAGCTCGGTGGCGGCATGGGGATACTCCTTGGCCAGCCTCTGGCTGCATAAATCATATAATTCCCTCTTTTTCATAGGGAAGTGTTATCAGTTGGCTGCCTCAAACTCCTTGAGGAAGCGTACATCGTTCTCGGAGAACATGCGCAGGTCCTTGACCTGATATTTGAGGTTGGTGATACGCTCAATACCCATACCGAGAGCGAATCCTGTGTATTCCTTGCTGTTTATGCCGTTGAGTTCCAGTACGTTGGGGTGTACCATTCCGCAACCCAGGATCTCAACCCAACCGGTACCTTTGCAGAATGCGCAGCCCTTGCCGCCGCATATGTTGCAACTGATGTCCATCTCGGCCGAAGGCTCGGTGAAGGGGAAGTAACTGGGACGCAGACGTATCTTGGTGTCGGGTCCGAACATCTGCTGTGCAAATGAGAGCAGTACCTGCTTGAGGTCTGTGAAACTTACGTTCTTGTCAACGTAGAGGGCCTCAACCTGGTGGAAGAAACAGTGAGCGCGATAGCTGATGGCCTCGTTACGGTATACACGGCCCGGGCAGATGATGCGGATAGGGGGCTGTGATACCTCCATGACGCGGCTCTGTACGGATGATGTGTGGGTACGCAGGATGATGTCGGGATGTGCCTCTACAAAGAAGGTGTCCTGCATATCACGTGCGGGGTGATCCTCGGCAAAGTTCATGGCAGAGAATACGTGCCAGTCATCCTCGACCTCGGGACCGTCGGCCAGAACGAATCCAAGACGTGAGAATATCTCGATAATCTCATTCTTGACAATGTTCAGCGGGTGGCGGGTACCAAGTTCAACGGGGTAGGCGGTACGGGTCAGGTCAGGTTTCTCATCAACGGCTTTCTTGGCCTCAAATGCCTCCTTGAGGCTGTTGATCTTGTCCTGAGCCATATTCTTGAGCTCGTTGAGCTTCTGTCCTATCTCACGCTTCTGCTCATTGGGCACGTTGCGGAAATCGGCCATAAGGTCATTAATGGCGCCTTTCTTGCTTAAGTACTTGAGTCTCAGGGCTTCCAACTCATCGGCAGACTGTACCTTGAGGTTGTTTATCTCAGCGATTAACTGTTCAATCTTCTCTAACATCGCGGTTACTGTTTTTCGGAGTGCAAAATTAGCAAAAAATGAGTGGAACACCAACTAGAATGAGTATTTTT
>JAEEGJ010028941.1_pt1 | contig 10973 bp, 8 predicted proteins | sample 8958761 | NCBI WGS metagenome assembly JAEEGJ01 (sample SAMN16246546, study PRJNA631951) | gut metagenome | biome: gut microbiome; feature: rumen; material: RS-attached | host: Bos | place: Iran: Karaj | collected 2018-10
GTTTTCGTAGGGATTCACCTTGTTGTAATCGGAGATTCCGACATGGTCGTAGCCGAAAAGACGATACATGCTGTCGTAAACAGCGTTGCCATTATTTCTGCCGTTGGTGACGCCGCCATACTGACGCGTATGACCATGGAAGTTGCAGCATTTCCAATAGGTTGAGTCGATATCCTGATAAGGGTTAAGGAGATAATCGCCATGAAAAGGCACAGGTTCATCGTAGATGTAAACGGGCACAAAAAGGTTCATTGCGATGAGCAAACCCACGAATGCAATTATAAGATATAACAGATATTTCAGAATTTTTTTCATTTTCACAACTATCAAACTACAAAAATACAAAATTATTTTGAATGAAGAAACAATTATTTTATCTATTTTTGCGCCATGAAAAACAGGAATTACATAGTGCATATTGCGGGCGTTATCGCAATGATTATCTGGGGGTTATCGTTCATCTGGTCGACGCAGGTGTACCGAAATCTGAACCCCACGGCGACGATATTTCTGCGTCTGGTTATCGCTACGATATTTTTCACAGCGATACTTTTCATGTTCAAATTAAACGAGAAAGTCGAGCGGAAACACCTTGGGTTGTTTGCCTTGGCGGCGATGTTCGAGCCGTTTTTGTACTTCATTTTCGAGGGTTACGGCTTGAAAAACACCTCCCCTATCATCGGATCCGCCATCATCGCGATGATTCCGCTGGTGACACCTATCGCAGCGTCGGTTTTCCTGAAGGAAAGACTCTCGCCGATGAACATTTTAGGTCTCATCGTGTCGTTCCTTGGCGTGATGATAATGCTGATAAACAAAGACTTGGAGTTTGTTGCTTCAACCAAAGGTGTAATCTTTCTGTTCTGCGCGGTGCTGGTGGCTGTCGGCTATTCCATCTCGCTGGTGAAGCTGACGAAACTGTATAAGCCGTTGACAATCACATGGATGCAGAATATCATCGGTATGATTTATTTCATTCCGCTGACGATAATAATGGAGCAGTTTGAGCCGTCTAGCTTTGGAAATATCGGCGAATACATCGTGCCGCTGGTATGCCTCGGAACGCTTTGCAGTGCCGTCGCCTATTCGTTATGGGCGTTCGCTTTCAGCAAACTTGGCGCATCGAGAGCCAACGTGTACAGCAACCTGATTCCTGTGTTTACTGGCATTTTCAGTTTCATTTTAGGAATTGAGATGTTGTCGGCAAACAAGATTTTGGGTATTATTTTGGTTGTCATCGGTCTGGTGTTTTCACAAATCAGGAAAAAGGAGGCAAAGTCATGATTACGAGCAAGACCAATCCTAAGATCAAGAATATCATCAAGTTAGAGAAGGCTTCGGAGCGTCGTGAGCAGAACCGCATCCTCATCGAGGGGCGGCGTGAGATCGAGCGCGCCGTGGCGAGCGGATTTGAGATTGACACGTTATTTATGTGTCCGGACCTTGCAAAAGAAGGTGCCGAGATAACGGCGCGCTCGGTCGAGGAGGTTTCCCTCGACATCTTCGAGAAGATAGCCTATCGTGAGGGCAGCGACGGCTTGTTGGCGGTCGCCATACCAAAATATGCTGATTTACAAGCGTTTAAGCCAAAGAAAAAGAACCCGCTCATCATAGTACTCGAGACCGTGGAGAAGCCGGGAAACCTCGGGGCGGTGCTGCGCACCGCCGACGCCGCAGGTGTGGATGCCGTCATCATCGCCGACCCGAGAACCGACCTCTACAACCCCAACGCCATCCGCGCCAGCGTGGGATGCATATTCTCGGTGCCTCTGTTCGCATGCTCGTCGGAAGAATGCATCAAATGGCTGAAAGACAATAAGATAACGATATATTGCACATATTTGAAAGCTTCAATCGACTACCTCGATGCTGACTTCAGAAAAGCCTCTGCCATAGTGATGGGAACGGAGGCGACAGGCATCTCGCAGCAGTGGGTCGACGCCGCCGACCAGAACATCATCATCCCGATGAATGGCATCGCCGACTCGCTTAATGTGAGCGTGACGACGGCAATTGTGACGTTCGAGGCAGTGAGACAACGTCGCTCCCCCGTCATTTCGACTGGAGTGAAATGAAATGGAACGAAATGGAGAAATCTCCGGCATTTGAATGAGATTCCTCCCTACGGTCGGAATGACAAGGACAAAAACAGGGACTATATGACGCGGCTTGAAGGAACATTATTATTTGCAGGAACCTGCATGCCGCGCCACAATAAAACATAACAAGTTGTCATTCCGAGTGCGAAGCACGAGGAAACTCAATAAAAAGAAAGAAACATGGAAAATAACAACTATACAAAAAATTTCAAGGTCTGGTCGAATTATTGCGACAGCGTGAACAGGATGAGTCCTTACACCATGCAGTTTCTGTTTGAGGAGCTTGCCGACGCCAACGCCATGATGCTCGAGATCGACCTGCCCACACTGGCAAAACGCGACAACGCCTTCTGGGTGGTGCGCCGCATAAAGTTCGAGTTTCTTGACACGGTGAGAGACCACGACGAAGTGGTCTTGAAGACTTGGCCGTCGGGACCCGAGGTCTTGAAATGTTTCCGTTCGTATCAGATACTGAAAGACGACAACACGCCGGCAGTGAACGCCGTGGCGGAATGGGTGATTCTCGACAAGGACACACGCCGTCTGCGTAAGACCGACAGCATCCAATACCCTGACATTCAATTTCTTCCATATAAAGCCTGCGAGCCGACGTTCAAGAAATTCAAAGACGAGTTCACCGAAGACGACTTTGTTTACGAGAAGACCGTCCGCGCCTGCGACATCGACCTCTCGCATCACACCAACAACACCAAATACTGCATGATGGTGCTCGACTCGTTTTCCGTCAAGGAATTGGAAGCCATGACACTCAAAGAGTTAGAGATTCATTACGAGGCGGAGAGTCTGGAAGGCGACACACTGCGCATCTACCGCAAAAAAGTCGACGACGAGTGGCTTTTCGCGATAAAAAGAGACGGGAAAGTCGTAACATACGCGGTAATCGGGATTTAAGATTTAAAATTCAAGATTTAAAATTTAAAATTTGATTTGGTTTTTTTAAGATTATTACCTAATTTTGCAAAAATTTGGGAATAACAATGAAGCATATTTTCATCGTTAATACTGTCGCCGGCGAGCATTCGTGTCTCGAAGAGGTGAAAAAAGCGATTGCCAACGAAAGCGAAGCTATTGACTATGAATTGTTTACACCCAATTCGGCGAAAGACAACGTCAGTCAGATAAAGGAATACCTCGAGGCGCATCCCGGCGAGGAGGTGCGGTTTTATGCCTGCGGCGGCGACGGCACCATCAACAAGGTGGCGAGCGGCATCTACGGTTATCCAAATGCCAGTATGGCGGTGTTAGCTTACGGCAGTGGCAACGATTACATCAAGTATTATGGTGATTTACAGATGTTTAGAAACGTCGAGAACGCCATGCATGGCACCGAGACAAAGGTCGACATCATGCAAGTTAACGACAGATTTGCGCTCAACGCCACGCATTTCGGACTGGATTCAGTTGTGGCAAAGACAATGAACAAGATTCGTCGTTACCCCATCATCGGAGGCAAGATGTGCTACCCTATCGCGGTGCTTAAGGCGTTCTTCGCGGGCATGCGCACAAAATGCACCGTGTATGCCGACGGCGAGAAGCTCAACGACGGTAAGATATGCCTCTGCACCATTGCCGACGGCAAATATGTGGGCGGCAGCTACAAATGCGCCCCGCGCTCATCAAATGAGGACGGATTGCTGGAGGTTTGCCTCATCAAGCCGGTTTCAAGACTGAAATTCGCATTATTGAAAAAAGACTATACCAACGGAACGCATCTCGACAACCCTAAATTTGAAAAATATATCGTTTATCGCAGGGCAAAACAGGTCATTATCGAAGGCGGCGATGGATTCTGCGTCTCATTGGACGGTGAGATTTTGCAGGGGGAAAGAATCGTTGTTGAGAATAAGCAGCAGGCGATAAGATTTGTTGTCCCGGCAGTTTAAACATGTAATTTTCAAGACCTTCCATAAAATTATTTTAATAATTATTTGTTTTTTTCAAAAATATTTTATATTTTTGCTGTGTCATAATATAACAAGTTGTTTAACATTTAAATTTATAAGTTATGAAAAAAAACATCATTACCCTCATTCTATTATTTGTTTTCGTGGTTTCATACGGACAAATAAAAATGCACCCCAGTGGCCAAATCAGCTTCCAATCCACAAATACGACAGGTGGAGTTCAGATTGACCCTTCTGGCAAAACCACTTTTGAACCTGTCATAACCACCAGTTTTACCAAGATAAACAGGACAATCTATTATGGAGGTCTTGTCAAGATTTGGGATATCCAATCATCGAATCCTCAAAATTCTCCCCAAGATTCTTACTATGTGTTAGGAAATGGCAACGTTTATGCCAGTTCCTATTATAATATTTTTGCATACCCGACAGGCGGGGGAAATTCCCCAAGAGGAAACCAGCCGATAATCAATGCCACAGATATGCTGTCAAGTATTGGAGGATACTATTACGACAACACAGAATTTGCAGGGTTCGTACCAGATTACGAAAACAACCCAGAAGTGCATCCTGAAGCGATTGATGGATTGATGAAAGACCTTAAGGTCGAACGAGTTATAGGTCTTGACGCCACCGAAATTGAGGCAGTTCTTCCAGAAGCTATCCGCCACGACCCTCAAGGTGCTATCTGTATCAACTATCAGGCACTTATTCCTGTTCTGATTGAAGGTTTTAAGGAGCAGCAGCACACCATAGAATCGCTACAAAAACAAATTAACGAGTTGAAGTCAGGATACAGAACGACTGATGGGACAGGAGAGCAAGAAAGCTCCAAAAACACCTTGTTCCAGAACGTCCCCAACCCAACAAATTCTTCTACAACCATTGACTGTTATCTTGACTCAAGCTTTTCTAAAGCAATAATCACCGTTTACGACTTGAATGGATTGCAGTTGAAAGAATATCATATTTATAACCAGGGTACAAATACCATTAAAATTGAAGCCAACGAGTTCAAGCCCGGGATGTATATGTACAGTCTTCTGATTGACGGCAAACTGATTGACACAAAACGGATGGTTATAACCTCAAAATAACTGAGCCATGAAAAAACAATTTACATTATTAATTATATTGGCGATAACACATTTCTGTTTCGCCCAGGACACCATAACTGGTGTGGTGAACCGCGTTGCGGCACCCTATTTCGAGCAGAATGTCTGCGACACTCGTTTTGCCATAACAACCGATAGCGAAACATATTACGTGATGGTTGACAACTACTGGCCGAATCCTTATTTGGAGGATTTGGTCATTCATTATGATACAATTGCAATTGGAAATGAGATTTCGGTTATTGGGGATATTAAGGAGATGGAAGACGGAAATGGAGAGGTGTTCCAGACAATTGATATCAGCAAGAACCTTAATTCGAATCACCAACAAATCCTCGGTTTTTATTATTATGACGAAATCTCATTCCTAGATCCAAATCCTGTTACAGCTGCGTGTTTCTGTAATAGATTAGGGATTGTAAGATATTTTATCACGATCAACGGAGAGCTTCAGACACAAAATCCTTTTGTCATTAACGGAAGAATTTTTGAGGAAGACAAGCGATATTTATTCATCGGCACCATTGATAGTCAAGTTGATTACTATGGCAACACTTTCAATGTATTAGAATTGGCTGACGCGCTTCCGTATGATGTTGAGGATTTCAGCGTCAATGGCACACTTACGATGGAAAATGATTCATACCTGTCGTTATTCGACGGAGAGGAATATTATTATCTGACAAACAAAAGAAAGCTGATAAGCAACTATATCAATGAAACTGTCTTCTCGGAAGGCGATTCTGTAGTTGTTGGAGGTTATGAATTCATACGCTATGATTTGTATGGAGAGCCTTTCAATGCTCTCGAAGTCATAAAACTATTATCTTCCACAGCACACACACTAATTGGAGTAGCAGGGGTTGCCGGAATACCATATACCAACGTAGGGCCTCCTATACCAGGAGTGTGTTTAGCTTTATGTAGTGATGATATCGACTACTACATTAGACAGCCACAATACGACGAGTTTTATTTTTATTTCGACGATTACTATGTCGTTGGCAACGACACTATTTATGTGACTTCGCAACAAATAACCGCCCTTTGTTACCCTGGATTGTTCATCAACAACTATAATGAATTCGAGTACACAGTTTGCATCAATCAAGTGGAATTCGACGGATTAGAAGAATCGTACTTACCAGAAATACAACTATTTCCAAATCCGTCGAACGGAATTATTGAAATCGTTTCAGAATATTCAATTAAAAACATTTTAGTTTATGATTGTTCTGGACGAATTATACATTACAAATCATGCAATGCGAATCAAATTTATGTTGATTTACCATATTATAAAGGTTTAGCTGTAATTCAAATCATTTTTGAAAACGGACAGAAAGTGTCCAGAAAGGTGGTGTTATGAAAAAGGTTATTTATTCAATAATAGTATTCTTACAAATAGTTTTGACTTTCTCTCCCCAAATGTATGGTCAAGATGATATTTATACGGAATTATCAAATCTATTTAACGAGCATGATTATAGTCCCACGACAATAAGCAGTCGCTACACTCAATTACCCAACGGAATATTTTCTCATACCCAAATATTGAACATCCCTACATCAAATCAAGCAGAATTGCTTCATAAAATTTTGATAATTATTGACTCCACATTATATTCTGAATTAACATTTGAGATTAATAGATATGCTTACGATATTCATTACGTTTATGGTTGTAATGTTATTATGGAACGGGTTAATTTTGAAACTTGTCAGGATATTAAAAATCTGATAATTAATAATCAAGCCAATTTGGACGGTTGCGTTTTCATAGGTGACATTGCTCCTGCTTTCTATGAAGCAGATAAAGATTATGCTATACCTGGCAACAGCAGTTATGTCGTTTGGCCATGTGATATGTATTATATGGATTTAACTGGTACTTGGGCTGATACAGACCATAACAACATATTCAACCAGTATATAGGTGACAATAGACCTGAAATCTTTGTTGGAAGAATCTCCACATCGAATATGGGGAATCTCATTAGTGAAATAGAGGGAATGCGATTATATTTGAACAAAAACCACAGATATTGGATTGGACATCGTCATATTAACAAAAAATATGGATTAACATATACAAATCAAGATTGGCAATTTGAAGAAGGATTTGTAGATGCCATATCAGATTTGTATGGTGATAATTATTATGACAGTTGCAGGCCTAAATATTACCTACAGTTTGGCGATAAAGATTATTTACGTAAATTGAACAATAACAGATATGAGTTCGTCCAACTTGCCGCACACTCCGATTTCTATTACCATTGCCCTTTCAATAGTACATCAAGTAACATATATGGTGATACCATATACAACAACACAATAAAAGCGTTAGGTATTAACCTATTTTGTTGTAGTGCATGTTGTTGGACAGAAGATTCCCAACCTAATTATGCATTTTTAGGAGGAGACTATGTCTATTCGCCAAATTCTGAAATTTTATGTGCCGTTGGTTGTACAAAAGCTGGTGGCATGTATCAGTTCCAATATTTTTATCCTCAATTAGGAAGCGCAAAAACCATGGGGCAAGCATTGGTCTATTGGTGGAGACATAAGGACTTAATACTAAATAATATTCCAAAAGAAATAAGTTGGAACTTTGGCCTCACCATCATCGGCGACCCCCTGGTGAATTTCTACCATTGCACAAACAGCACCTGCACCGATGAGATTACTCTTTATTCTTATGACAACAACAATTCGCCGCTATCATATTATCTGGCAAGCAAAAGCATAACAATAACACCACCAACAAATGGTTCGTTCACTATCCCCAATGGCGACCACTGTATTCTTAACGCTCCAACAGTTTTAATTGACGGAGAGTTCCTCTGTCCCTTTGGAAGCACCTTGGAGATTCTGAACGAAGGATGTCGGGATAATTGCGACGAATAAATAATAAAAACATTAAGTTATGAAAAAACTCATCACAACTCTATCCATTCTTTTGGCGACTGCCCTATCGAGTTTCGCCCTGGACACCATAACTGGTGTGGTGAACCGCGTTGCGGCACCCTATCTCGAGCAGAATGTCTGCGACACTCGTTTTGCCATCACTACTGAAAGCGAAACATATTACGTAATGGTTGACAACTATTGGCCGAATCCATATCTGGAGGATTTGGTTATACATTATGACACTATTACGATTGGAAATGAGATTTCGGTTATTGGGGATATTAAGGAGATGGAAGACGGAAATGGAGAGGTGTTTAACGTTATGGATATACAAGAGCTCGTTAATGCCGAGTATTTATATTATAATTCTCGCACATGTTGGATGGGCTGGCTTAGTCCCATTGCTTATCAAAATCCCGATCCGATTGAAGCATACGCTATCTATAATATAGATGGCGACCTCCTTTATTTTGTTGCTATTGACGGCGTATTGCAAACGGATTATTCATGGATAGTTAATGGTGTTACTATCAATTGCTTATCACGATATATATTTGTTGGCACTCATGAAATTTGGACTGACTATTATGGTGAACCATTCCCGGTTTTTAAACTAAAACATGCCATTCCATATAGCATTGCCACCGATAGTATTGATGGCACTTTAACCCTTAGTGATGATTTACCCATAGGTGTCCCTTGCCTATCAGTATATGATGGAACAGAAAAATTTCATCTAACAATTAATGGAGTTTTGAAACATGGTTTCATTAATCCAGATCTCTACGAAGAAAACACGCCTGTTGATGTGGGAGGTGTTGAAACCATAAGATATGACTTGTTTGGCAGAGCTTTCAAATCTTTTGAAATCGCAGAATTGCAAACTATAGAAGAAAAGACTCTATCCGGCAGATTGCAGGATGCTCCCAATCCAGCTATTGGTATGGTTCCATTGCCTGGGATGGAATTGGCTTTTTACAGTGGTGGCAGAAACTACTATCTTGACAATGAAAGAATTGGCATAGGACCCTATGGCGATATCGAAGCAATCATAGTTGGCAATGACACATTAACATATGACATGGAGCTAACAGCTACATTAACGTCAACAATGAAAATCGACAATAATTTAGAGCCATATTATCGTGTTTATATCTCTGAAGCGACAATAATAACAGATGTACCAGAATTCCCAATGTCTGATTTACAGATTTTTCCAAATCCGTCGAACGGAATGATTGAGATATCTTCCGAGAAAAAGATTGATAAAATCTCTGTTTGCAACTACACAGGACGTGTTTTATTTAACAAATCCTACAATTCCGAACAGATTAATCTTGATTTACAAGATTACAAAGGCTTGGCAATAATTCAGATTATTTTTGAAAACGGACTGACAGTGTCCAGAAAGGTGGTTGCGCTATGAAAAATATAATTAGAAGAGTGCTAGTTTTGTCATTTTTTTTCACAATGCCCGTTGTATTATTCAGCCAAGAAAATGATGAGCAATTTAATTTATCAGAGCTGTTTAATGAAAATGACCACAACCCTACTACTATAAGCAGTCGTTATTCTCAAGTACAAGGAGGTTCATTTTCGCACACACAAATTATGAATATTCCCGGATCAAATCAAGCAGAATCGCTTCATAAAGTCTTGATAATTGTTGATTCCACATTATATTCTGGATTAACGTTTGAGATCGATAGGTATGCTTACGATATTCATTATATATATGGTTGCAATGTTATTATGGAACGAGTTAATTCAGAAACTTGTCACGATATTAAAAATCTTATATTAAGCTATCATAGTAATCCCACTCATCTTGATGGATGCGTGTTTATTGGTGATATTGTTCCCGCTTTCTATAAAGCAACTGATGTTATCCATAATAATCAAGTAGCCATTTGGCCATGTGATCTGTATTATATGGATTTAAATGGAGTTTGGTTAGATCAGAATAACGATACATTTTTTGATTATTATTCAGGAGATATGAAACCCGAGATATTTATTGGAAGAATTTCGACTGCCAATATGGGAAATCTCATCAGTGAAATAGAAGGGATGCGATTATATATGAACAAGAACCACAAGTATTGGACTGGTCATAGAAAAATCAACATGAAATATGCACTTGCATATACCGACAAATCTTGGCAAAATAACTCTAACTTTTCAAATAACATATCAATTTTATATGGAAACAATTACAAAGAAAGTTATACGCCAAAAGACAATCCATCATCATATGGAAAAGCAGATTATTTACAGAGGATAACCAATAGCCGATACGAATTTGTTCAGCTTTCTGCTCATTCTTATTTTTATTGTCATGTACCAATTAATGAATATACTCATGACACTCTTTGGGGTGGTGAACTATACAGCCACGACATAAAAGCTTTAGGCTTTAATTTATTCTGTTGTAGTGCTTGTTGCTGGACTGATGACAGTCAGCCAAATCATGCTTTTCTAGCAGGTGATTATATATATTCTCCAATATCTGATGGGCTTTGTGTTGTCGGCAGCACAAAAGTTGGGGGCATGTATCCTTTTACAAATTTTTACGAGTCTTTAAAGGAAGGAAATACAATGGGACAAGCTTTAGTGGATTGGTGGTCATCATATTCGATGCCTAACTATACACAACAAGAAATTCTATGTTGGAATTTCGGCCTCACCATAATTGGCGACCCCCTGGTGAATTTCTACCATTGCACAAACAGTACCTGCACCGATGAGATTACTCTTTATTCTTATGACAACAACAATTCGCCGCTATCATATTATTTGGCAAGCAAAAGCATAACAATAACACCACCAACAAATGGTTCGTTCACTATCCCCAATGGCGACCACTGTATTCTTAACGCTCCAACAGTTTTAATTGACGGAGAGTTCCTCTGTCCCTTTGG
>JAEEGJ010028946.1_pt1 | contig 10972 bp, 13 predicted proteins | sample 8958761 | NCBI WGS metagenome assembly JAEEGJ01 (sample SAMN16246546, study PRJNA631951) | gut metagenome | biome: gut microbiome; feature: rumen; material: RS-attached | host: Bos | place: Iran: Karaj | collected 2018-10
GCTCCGCCTTCTCGGTCTCGCAGCAGCAGCTGATCCCTTCCTCGGGGCAGCACTTCTCGCTCTTCTCTTCCTTCTTCTCCTGCTTTTCAGGCTTCATGGTGGGGATTAGAAAACCTGGCTTGATTTCTCTCAAATTCGCAGGAATCATAACCCCTCGCACGTGTACAAAACTACTTAAAGTCTCACACGGAAACAGCCTTTGAACAAAGCCGGTCTTCCGTATAGTCTGAGTTGCAAGACCACAATTCCGCATCACTCTGCTCAATTCTTCGCGCTATTGGAGACTAAATTGGTGAGTGTGGAGACTTGGCATCATTGTTGGGGAAACGGTCAGAACTCAAGGCTTTCATTTAAGCCATAATATTGTAGCAGACAATGCCTCATTTTTCAATAGGTTTGAGTATTTTAGCGTGGTAAAGTCAGCACTTTTTCCATCTGAAGAACTGTCTATGTGCAGTTCTCACATCATCGTCATTATCTGAAGTGATGTAGATATGGGCTCCTTGAAAGGCTTTCTTCACGCCTCGGCATACTCCCTCGGCGCTGTCTTTGAATGAGACTGTATCAAATAGTAATCCTCGAACCTTGCACAGGTGCTGGGTAACAAGAACGGCCTCTTCCTCTGCTTTCGTACCATTTCCAATTAGCGCGACTGCCAACTTCAACTCTGGTATGTAAGCATCCAGTGTGATCCCGATGGTCTCTTCGTCGTTTAGCCTCACCTTAAAGCCAAGCCGACCGCAGTAGAGCATGATAAGGAGTTGGGGCAGCACACGAGCAAACTCTTCTTCGCAGACGGGGCACCTCTCTCCTTCTATGGTTCTCTTGGCAATCTTCTCTTTCCATGCGCGCCCGTATTTGCATTGCCACCATACCGGCCTCAAAGAGTTTCTTGTGATCTTTGTTGGCTCAATATCAGTGTTCAATGCATACAGCCACTCCTTCAGCAACGCCTTGTCAGTAGTCGCTAAATCATTGTAACCCTCAAGAACTGCTCGATCAGCACAGACAGGACATTTAAGGCCCTTGCTTCCTTTCTTTGAATATATTATAATAAGATCAAATTTACAAATCGGGATTTATGGAGGACTAAATGCAATATAGCATTATACCTGTCTGCTGTGGGACGCGGATATGCGCTATGACAACGGAAGGTGGCGTTTTTTCAAGTTCAACGGGCAAACAAAATGGGTTGAACAGCTTCCTACCAGCGAAACCAGGCAAGAACCGATCATATTTCTGCTGAATGAATAAAAGGAGGAAAAAAGGATGCTTTGCAAAAAATATCAGGAGCAGCTTCGCTGGGTGATTTATCAAATTTATCCCCGCAGCTTTATGGACAGCAATGGCGATGGTATTGGTGATCTGCAAGGGATCATTCAGAAATTGGATTATCTGAAAGATTTGGGCGTGAACGCTGTCTGGATATGCCCCTGCTATAAAAGCCCTAACGATGATAATGGCTATGACATTTCAGATTACCGGGATATCATGGATGAGTTTGGCACCATGGAAGATATGGATGCGCTGATCACAGCGCTCCATGCCCGGGGTATGAAGCTGATCATGGATTTGGTGCCGAATCATACCTCCACTTCCCACCGCTGGTTCCAGGAATCCCGGAAGGGAAAAGATAATCCTTACAGCGATTTTTATTATTGGTTCGATGAAATTCCCAATGATTGGGAATCTGAATTCCGAGGCAGCGCATGGGAATATGATCCTGTACGGGGCCAGTATTATTTGCATTCTTTTGCTGTCAGCCAGGCCGATTTGAACTGGAACAATCCAGCCGTTGTAAAGGCCATGCAGGACACAGTGGACTTCTGGATCGAAAAAGGTGTGGACGGCTTCCGTATCGACGTTATCGATATGATTTCCAAAGACTTCAGCAAAGAGTATAATGGGTTCGGACCCAGGCTTCATGAATTTATACACGATCTCTTTGGCCGGGAAAAGGCAGCGCACCTCTTTACCGTTGGAGAAAGCGACGTTCATGATATCAATGAAATGATTCGACATTGCGCTGCGGATCGCGGGGAACTGAGCACGCTGTTCCTGTTCGACCATATGGAGTGCGGACGGATCGATAAGTTTACCCCCAAGCAGGATAGCTTGAAAACATTGAGGAATCATCTGATTCATTGGCAGCAGGAAACAGAGAAATATGATTTGCTTCACAGTCTGTTTACAGATAATCATGATCAGCCGCCCATGATTTCCCGGATTGGCAACGACCGTGAGAAACGCTATGAAGCGGCTACTGTGATGGCTGCTATGCTTTATTTACTGAAAGGAGTTCCCTTCATTTATCAGGGCCAAGAGATCGGCATGCCTGCAGCCAACTACGATCGTATTGACTGTTTTGACGACATTGAAAGCGTCAATACATACAAAGAATTCTGTAAAACAATGACCCCCGAAGAAGCGCTGCGAAAGATCAATTTTGGCAGCCGTGACAACGCCCGTCATCCCATGGCGTGGAGCAATGGGGCAAACGGTGGTTTCTCCACAGGGAAGCCCTGGATCGCGCTGCATTCCCGGTATCAGGAAATCAATGTAGAAGGGGATTTGGCTGCCGATCGATCCGTATATCGATTCTACCAGGCTTTGCTGGCACTTCGCCGTTCAAACGATGCGTTTCTGAATGGAGATTTGGAAGTGATCTCTTCGGCCGATGATCCTTATTTCATTTTTGCCAGAAAATTGGGAAATGAAAGATGGGTGGTTGTTTGCAATTTTGAGAGTGAGCAGCAGATTAAGCTTCCGTTCCAATGTGAAAAGCCCTCTCTCGCCAACCTGAATCGAGAAGCGATTGATGGCAAATATGCGTCCTATGAATGTGCGGTGGCAAAATGCATTCTGCGGAGCCCGGCGGCCACAGTTGCGGTTTGCGAACGGCCGGTTTGCGGCATAAACGGCCGCATATTTATACGGAAATTTTCCTCTGGGGGTTGACGTCGGGACCCTGTCGGCGTGGATACCATGCGTTGAAGGTGACGATGAGCTTATCGCGGATAAGCTCAATGCGATCACAGATTTAAAGATAGATTTTGAAGATGCGATCTGATTGACGCGCTGTGGTATGGGGCGGTGACGCCTGGGGAGGTATTGGAGAAGCAGGACGAGAAGCGGAAGACCCTGGCGCGGCTGATCGAGCGGAACCGGGCGGAGCTGGCAGTGCTGCACCCGGAGGCCGGAGCCATTCTGGAAAAGCTGGAGGGCAACCAAGCAGAGCTTCGGGACTACGAAGCCTGGCTGGTCTTCCGCAGCGGCTTCCGCCTGGGCATGCAGCTCGCCGCCGAAGCTTTGACCAATCCGCCGGAGCTGTATGAGGAATAACTGCCGCAGAAATGAGTGCTGCACCGGCGCAAAAGGGGACGGACTTGTAATCGAGCTTGTCGTTTACAAATCCGTCCCCTTTTCACAGTTCAGCGCCGGAATAGGCCCTTTTTTCTCCGGTAGAAGGGTTCGCCCGTGGCGGCACGTTGCCCGAAGTCGTCGTGATAAGGAACCATATCCAAATACAGTCCATTTTTCAAATATGGCGCCGCGGCGTCGCCGATGCCCTTGAATGCAGCGTTCAGATCTCCGTCGAGATCGACAATCACAAGATAGCTTTTTTCACCCTCCCGTTCCATAAGCTTGAGCCACATTGCTTTGATTGTCTTCGTTTGCTTGGCATACCGGGAAATGGCCTCTTTCAGCGCTGTGGGGTCATTAGCGGGATCTCCGATCCGAACAGTCGTCTGTTTTGTAATCTTCTGCGTGGAAAAGCCCTTTTCCGTTTCTTCCTTGCGCCGCTTCATCGGGGCCACGTTTTCCGGGCTGATGATAAAATTGTCGCTGTAAGGATTGACAACAATCCCTTTCCCACCCTCCGTATAGTAAGCCATTTGGTCGAAGGGCAGGATCATCGTTTTGACCTCGGCGTTCCTGTAGGCCTCGCAAGCTCTCAGCGCATTCCAGTCCGTATAGACCGGGAGATATTGGATCCCATCCGGTGCGGTAAGAAACGGAAACAGGAGTACGGTGTCTTTTTTGAAGACGGCCTTCCCATCGCCCCTGGCCTCGATATCGCCGTCCCGGGTCTGGAACACGGCGAGCAAGGACACATTTAGCGCAAGCTCTCTCGCAATCGCCTCACAGAGCACTTGCTTTCTTGACGGGTCTGCGTCGCGCAGTTCCCTGAGAAGCGCCGTCAATTTCGGATTTTCGATTGGTTTGCTTACATCCACTGTCATGCTGTATCAACTCCTCTTTATCCACCTTGTTCGGCTGACGCTGGTTTTTGAATGTGAATCGGGACTACGAGGCCCCGCTGCTCTTCCGCAGCGGCTTCCACCTGGGCATGCAGCTAGTCGCCGAAGCCCTGTCCAATCCGCCGGAGCTCTATGAAGAATAAGACGCTTCCCAATGCGCAGCACATTCGATTCGGGCTGGCCTTTTCCGCGCCGAGGGTGCCAGTGAAGGCTTTTGCGGAGAAAACGAGGTTGCCGCCGGCGTCATGCACCTCGATCACTGCGTCGAATTTTGAGCCCTCGCTTTTGAATACGACGGTATAACCGTCCTCCAGCTTCAGGTCCCGGGCGGAATAGTAGGCCTTGTCCCGGTCGATGATACGGACCAGCCAGGCCTTCGCGAATTCGGGATTCGTCAGCGTGAGCTCCGCCGACGCGCCTTTTTCCAGGGCTCCGGCGCTTGGCGTTCCCCAGAGGGAGGTCTTCAGATTCTCCTCGGTCTGGGGCAGGAGCCAGACGTCCGCTTCCTCCACTTCGTTTTGGAAGGTAATGCTGACGGTGGGGATATACTCCATGCTGTTGTGGGACGAAACGTGCATGGTGAGCTCGTGGTCCGGCATGGTGAATGTAAACACGTAGCCGTGTTTGTCGTCGTAGTCCTGCTTCAGCTTGACGTTCTCGTCGTCCAGCCAGAAGCGGTAATCCGTGTCCGTGGCGATCAGGTCATAGTAGACCTTGACCTGATCTCCCGCCGCGTATTCCGTTTTGCTGCTCTGGAAGCCGTAGCCCTCGAAATGCAGCTTGTATTTCGGCTTGCCGCAGCCAAACAGCGCAAACATCACGCTCACCCCCAATAATATCAGGAATAACGTCTTTGTAAGGCGAAAAGTCGTCTGCTTCATCGTTTTTCAACTCCCTGTCAGCCGCCTGTGATGATCCACATGGCGGGACGCACCGCGGTATCATGCAGATTGTAATCAAGGCCGAGGAAGGAGGGCAATCCCATGGTGCAGATCATCGCGCATTTTTCGTCCCGCGCAGGACTGCGGAGCCAGTACCCGCACTGCCCGGCCAGGTGCGCAATATTTTCGGGAACGTCTCTTGGGTAAGTGGCAGCGCCGTTGGCCTCGGCATACAAGGTCGAAACACAGTAATAGCCGCGGTCATCGTTGCATAATCGAAAATCAGAAGCTGAAAAATCCGTGGAATATCGGACAATCACATAATTCTTGAAAAAGTCGTACCTGGATTATACCAGAACAAAGCACTTCCCCGCAACAATAATTTCCCTGTAAAGCAAATTTCTATTATAAATATTTTCTTCCTATGAAACATCAGCACACATACCGGCTGATTTCTTTCCCAAAATCAGAAACTTGGGGATAGACTTTTGCCGTCGGTTATAGAATGTTGTCCGTACCGACGGCAGATGATCCGCACCGAACACAAGGAGGTTTATCAAATTATGGTATCAGGACATCTGCGAGAACGCGACGGAATCCTTTACATGGTTTTGAGCTACACCGACGAGGACGGCAAGCGGCACACGCCCTGCCGGTCCACCCATCTGCCCGTGAAGGGCAACAAGAAGCGGGCCGAGGCCATGCTGGACCAGCTCCGGCGGGACACGGAGGAGACCCTCCGCTGTCAGAAGCTGGCCCAGGAACACAGCAAGGGCGTGGAGAAAAAGCCCATCTTCTTCACCGCCTTCATGACGGACTGGCTGAACATGATGAAGCCAGCCTGTAGGTCACCACCTACGCCGCCTACGAAAAGGCCATCCGCGCCAGGATCAACGCCTATTTCGACCGGTACTATCCAAAGCTGCTGCTCCAGGAGGTGACGCCCCGCCACATCCAGGCCTTCTGCAGCTACGAGATCGAGGAGTTGGGAATCAAGCCCAGCACCGTGCTGCACCACCACGCCAACATCCGAAAGGCTATGCAGTACGCCTACAAGACGGACCTGATCCCCAGCAACCCGGCGGACAAGGTTCAGCGCCCGAAGAAGAACGCCTGCGAGACCAACCCCTACAACTCCGAGGAGCTGGAGAAGCTCTTCGAGCTGGTGAAGGGAACGCAGCTGGAGCTGGGCGTGCTGTTCGCCGCCTTCTACGGCCTGCGCCGGGGCGAGATCGTGGGGCTCAAGTTCCGATTTCAAAAACCCAGGAAAAATCATGGGTTTCCGGCTGTCCGGCGTCAACTGGCGCATAGGATTTTGAGTGTCTGCTTCGCCCTATTTTTTAATTCGCTTATATTTTTCAAAGTCATCACTAATGCGGCGGAGATGCAGTTCGACAGCATATAATGCGTCCGCCATTACGTCTCTGGCTGGCGTATCAGCGTCCCGTGTGTGCTCTTCTGTGGAAACCAGGCAGAGGATGCTGAGCAGGTCTGCAACACAGGAAAGCTCGGTGACAATGTCGGCATATTCCCTCATTGTTCAGTCCTCCATTTTTGCTTCTACTTATATAAAGCAGTTTTTCGCAAAAATGCAACATAAAACAGGCGCTTTCGCGAAAATTTTATCAATAATTTGATTTTTGGGATTACCTGTGGTATGTTAGCAGACGAAAAAAGCTTCGGAGGCGCATCTCATGAAGGTTATCTTATCCAGAAAGGGTTTTGATTCGAAATATGGCGGCTGTCCCAGCCCGATCCTTCCGGATGGAACACTGCTTTCTATGCCAATTCCTTCCGATGATTGGGATGCGTACAGCGACCTATGCTGCCATGGTATAAACTATGCAGACCTGCTGCGGCAGCTCCGGCCAAAGAAGGAATACTCCCGTTGTCACGTGGATCCGGATTTGCGGCCGGGCTTGCGTACTTCTTCTGTTGATGGGTGGAAGCCTGCATTTGGCCAAACCGACGCGGCGCGGGGCGTGCACAAGAAAGCCGGCGTTGAGGTCGGCGACCTGTTTCTGTTCTTTGGCTGGTTCCGGCAGGCAGAGCTGGGACCGAACGGGTATCGGTTTGCCAGAAAGAGCGACGATTTTTTTCGTTACGCGAATCTGCAAGTCATCTTTGGATACCTTCAGATCGGTGAAATACTTACTGATCCAAAAGAAATCGCAAAATACCATTGGCATCCGCATGCATCACAGAAGTACCTTGAAAACCACGCAAACACACTCTATCTGCCTGCGGAATACCTGTCCTGGGACCCGCAAAGAACCGGGTATGGTACACTGGATTACCGGCCAGACCGCGTCCTTACAATGGAAAACAAAGGACGGGCTACATGGAAGGAAAAACCTTTCCTGATGCCGGAGCATGTCTATGGAAACAGGAAAAATTCGGCCAAAGGGGCTGGCATTTACTACGCCGGAGTCTGGCAGGAGCTTGTCCTGGATGATTCTGATGGCTTGCTTGACTGGGCAAAAAGCATCATCGAGTAATACCCGGTTTTCCCGTACATTTACGAAGTGGGGGCTCCATACAGGCGGTACAGGAATGCAACTGCTTCTGCCCGTGTAATCGTCCGATCCGGGGAGAAGGTCACTTTGGAGGTTCCGCTGGTGACGTGCTGCTCGATGGCCCAGGAAACGGTTTTGCAGTAGTAACACTTTGGCGGGACATCAGAAAAACGATTGCTTTCAGATTTCGCTTCCGGGCTGCCCTCTGCTCTCCAGAGGAAGGTCAGCGCCTGGGCCCTGGTACAGAGCATATCAGGGGAAAAAGAATTGGCAGAAGTCCCGCCGGTGATTCCGTTTTCCAATGCCCAGAGGACTGCTTTCTGATATGATGCTGACACAGGAACATCCGTGAACCGCATATCCGAGATCTGCGGCTCCGGACATCCGGCCGCAGCCCACAGGAAGGAAACCATATCAGCCCTGGAGCAGAGCGCTTCCGGCCCAAACCTGCTTGTGCTGACCGGCGCAGCAACGTGGTTGAGGATCGCCCAGACAACGGCGTCATGAGACCAGTGACCGCCCTTCGGAAGATCCGTATAGGACATCAGCGGTTCGGCTTTGCTGTAGCGGGTCAAAACGTATTTGGCAGTCGAGACGCCTGCCTTTGAGATCTTCCTGCCCCAGCGCACCTTGCCGCCGTTATTGCCTTCTGCAATCACAACGCAGTCTTCCAGCTTTTGAATCACGATTACAGTATGCCCCGGGAATTGCAGGATATCGCCGGGCCACAGGTTCTCCCAGGAATAGGGAACGGGATTCTCCGCCATGCCTTTTGTAGGACAGCTTCTGGAAATCGCCTGCCATGTCACAGGCGCATCTTTGATCGAGCCGAAAACCCGATCCTGGAAAATCGCGGTCAGGGCCGCGCAGCCGCACATGGAGACCACAGCACCGCGGAACTTCCAAACATAGGAGGGGCTGGGGTTGCTGTTGGTCCAGGGCATCCCATCCGGGTATTCTTCCTGGAGTGCGAGAAGCGATTCGGTAATCTGATCCGGTTCTGTGGTCTCCAGATCGGAACCGGCTGCAGATACTGCAGGGGTCAATAACTGAAGGCAAAGTGACAGCAAAAGCACAATTGCAAAGATACGATATTTCATCAGAAAAACCTCCATAAACGCAGAAACGCAGGGGCGAATCCCGCTCCTGCGTCAGTGTTTCAGATATGATGTTGTGCGGCAAACCGCTTGAGACTGTAAATCAGAGACTTAGTGGACCCTCGCCAGGGCGTAATAGCTGCTTACAACAAGACCATCTTCTGCCTGGTAGACAGCTGTGCTGTCAGATAGGTACAGATGGTATAAAACACCGACCTCCGGTTTCTGGATGCGCTGCTGCATCCTGAGCCGGAGGTCGCCTCGTTCTGTTGACAGGATCAATGCCTTGGGGCGTTTCAGGATAGGCGTAGTAATCACCTGCTTGCAGCTTGCCTCCACGCAGGTGTATTTCCCCCGATAAACGGTGCAGAACATCTGCGCTCCGGAAAGCCCCATCCAAAGCGCCAGCATTGCAAACGGCGCACCGAACCAGAACTGCCGGGACAGGAGCCAGAACAGGTCAAAGGCCGCAGCAGCGCCCAGCGCCAAACCGAAGCGCAGGAGAATCTGATGCTGAAGGACTGCGGGAAAGGTACGGAATGCTTCCCGGAGCGCGGTGAGTTTCACAGCAGCACCACCCGCTTCTTTCTCAGCAGGCCGAAGACGGCGTCGACCACAGCGTCCCGCGTTTTCGCGTGAAGCATACGCTCCTCCAGCGTTTCGGTGCCTTCGCCCTCGTCCGGGTAGATTTGCTTCAGCAGATTATGCTGGTTATCTTCCCCAAGCAGATCCTTAGTGGGTCGGACATGATGATCAAATAAGCACACCAGCTCCGGCATGCTGAGCCGGATTCCGGCGCCAATCAGCCAATCCAGGATGATTTTTTCATCTCTGCGCAGCGCATTGCGTTTGCTCGGCTTGACCGGGGCAAGGATGCAGCGGCAGAGCAGTGAATAGCGCGTGGCCGGATCATCCTGGGTGGAACTATCTACCAAACCGGATCGGAACAGGCTGCGGACGGTCTGTGCCTCCTGCTCGGAGGCTGTTCTCGCCAGATCCAGCCGGCCTCGGAGCCAGAGCTCCTCTTCCTGCCCGAACAGTGTGAACGTCTGTCCGCCGATTACAATCCGCAGCTGCGGGGTAAGCCCTCCTTTTTCGGGAATTCCCTTTGAAACATACAGCATATCAAATCACTCCTATCTTGATTACACGAAAATTGTACTGCGAATACAACTACAGGACGGTCATCAGAACGACGCAAAGCCCGATCAGCAACAAGGCACCGGCTACCAGCAGGATGATCTTCTTGATCATCTCCCGATCCATTCCCGGTCTGACAGCCCCGGCGTCTGCTGGGACAATGTCGTCGTAATAGCCGTCATAGTCCGCATCCGGGTCAGGTGCGGCAGGTTCTTCTTCCCCAGACTGAGACGAAAGACGCTCCGTTGGGGCGCCTTCGATCGATGAGCCGGGCCCTTTCTTTGCCCCTCGTTTCAGTCTGGAGGGAGCCGGTTTCTTCTTTCGCTTTCGCGATGGATCCGCAGCGGGTGGCGATGCTGCTGCCTCGGTTTGGGGCTGGATCTCATGCGGGAGCTGCTTTCCGCACTCAGCGCAGAACGAAATCTCCAGCCCCGGCAGTTCAGCCCCACAGTATGGGCAATACCTCATAATACGATCCTCCTTAGACAGGTAAAATAAAACACGCGAGCCCAACAGGCCCACGTGTTGACGATAGTATTCTACCATATTTCCTTTTGCGTGTCATTAGCAGGAGTGTGCCATGGCTGTGCCATCTTTTCAAATATGTCTGCATAATTACTATAGAGGCGCAGGAAGAACATATTTGCAAATCCATTAGCTTTGTTGTGTTAAATGATCTTATACAGAAATAAAGGATAATTCTTTATTATCCTTCGTCTAGAGAAAGGGCGGTAGCGACATGATTAAAAATGACATAAGAATGCTGTTCTTAGCTCACTATGCACCGCAAAACTTACATTCTCCTTTACCAACAGGGATTAAAGATGCCGTTTACGCTGAATACCACTATAAGGTGTTTCAGATACTAAAGTCGATTTTCCCTTTGACAACACCTTCATGTAACCCCGCAATTATGTTGCAAGAGAATTTACCATTTGATTATATTTTTTCTCTATATAATCGGATGCCTTTTCGGAACTCTGAGGTGTTTGTTTCATCGGTTGCCGAATATCATGGTATCCCATACCTGGGTGCCAGGCCTAATATCCGCGCCCTTGCAGAAGATAAGCATTTTG
>JAEEGJ010028949.1_pt1 | contig 10972 bp, 10 predicted proteins | sample 8958761 | NCBI WGS metagenome assembly JAEEGJ01 (sample SAMN16246546, study PRJNA631951) | gut metagenome | biome: gut microbiome; feature: rumen; material: RS-attached | host: Bos | place: Iran: Karaj | collected 2018-10
GTAACCATCCATATCCCGCTTTGGGTAGAAAACCGCGACTTCGCCTCCACCGCCTTCTTTGAAAAGATGAAGCCCGGCGCCATATTCATCAACGCCTCCCGCGGCGGCATAGTGGACGAAGCAGCCCTGCTGGCGCACCGCGACAAACTCTCCGCCCTGGCCATAGACGTCTGGAAAGGCGAGCCCAATATAAATCCGGCGCTGCTGGCCGCCGCCGACATCGCAACTCCGCACATTGCCGGCTACACGATTGTGGGCAAGATAAACGGCACTGTCGCTTCCGTTCGCAACGTGGCCCGCACTCTGGGCATAAAAGAGCTGGAAAACTTCTCGATACAACATAGTTACAAACCTTATAACATAGAAGGTTATGACATCTTGGCCGACGATGCAGCACTGCGCGCCGACCCCTCTGCCTTCGAGAGCCTTCGCAACCACTACAATCTGCGCGGATAGTGTAATATGATTTTTTGATTATCTTCGCAGGTTGATTATACCCTTAACAGCGATGATTACCAATAAGGCCATAGAGGCTTTCAGGCAGATAGAGACTCCGTTTTATTATTACGATATGGCGCTGCTGCAGCAGACACTGCAGGAGTGCAGCAAGCAGGCCGGTCTATACGGCTTCCAGGTGCACTATGCCATAAAGGCCAACGACGACCCCCGCATACTGGCTATGGTGCGTGATTACGGCTTTGGCGTGGACTGCGTCAGCGGCGGCGAAGTGAAACTGGCCCTTGATGCCGGCTTCGCCGCAGAGAAGATAGTTTTTGCCGGCGTAGGCAAAACCGACCGCGAAATCAACCTTGCGCTGGATGCCGGCATCGGCTGCTTCAACGTGGAGTCCATCCCCGAGCTGGAGGTCATCGATGCCCTGGCCCGCGCCAAGGGCGTGCAGGCCCCCGTCTGCATCCGTGTGAATCCCGACATAGACGCCCACACCCACCGCTACATCACCACCGGCCTTGAAGAGAACAAGTTCGGCATCAGCGCCTGGGCCTTTGACGAGCTGGTGGCCGCCCTGCGCGCCGCAACCAACATCGCCTTCAAGGGCCTGCACTTGCACATCGGCTCGCAAATCACCATTATGGAGCCGTTTAAGCTGGAGTGCAAGCGTGCGCTGGAAATCGTGGCCAAGTTCCGCGAAGCGGGCTTCGAAGTCACCGACCTGAATCTGGGAGGCGGCCTGGGCGTGGACTACGACTACCCGTCGCTGAATCCCGTGGCGCCTTTCGAGGCCTGGTTCGGCACTGTGGCAGAAAACCTGCCCGTTGGCCACGGTCAGACAGTGCACTTTGAACCCGGACGCGCCCTGGTGGCCCAGTGCGGCCACCTGATTTCCCGCGCGGTGTTTGTAAAGAAGGGCAAAGAACGCAAGTTCGTGATACTTGACGCCGGTATGAACGACCTCATAAGGCCGGCCCTCTACGGCGCAAGGCACTATGTAGAGAATCTCACTTCGCGCGGCGGAAAGCTTCGCTACGACGTCGTGGGACCCATCTGCGAGAGCTCCGACACCTGGGGAGAAGGGCTGCTGCTGCCCGCCACCAGCCGCGGCGACCTGTTTGCCATATGCACCGCCGGCGCCTATGGTCAGGTTATGAGCATGCGCTACAACCAGCGCCCCTTTGCCAAGGCATATTATTCTGATGAAATATTGAAATAAGATATGTTTGAGAATTTAACAGACAGATTAGAGAGATCGTTTAAACTTATAAAAGGCCAGGGCCGCATCACCGAAGTCAACATCTCGGAGACCCTGAAAGAAGTGCGCCGCGCCCTGCTGGACGCCGACGTCAGCTACAAAACCGCAAAAACATTCTGCGACACCGTAAAGCAGAAAGCAATAGGCCAGAACATCCTGATTGCCGTAAAGCCCGAGCAGATGATGGTCAAGATCGTCCACGACGAACTGGCCGAGCTGATGGGCAGCGAGCATACCGAGATCAACGTCAAGGGCAACCCCGGCACTGTGCTGGTGGCCGGCCTCAACGGTTCCGGTAAAACCACCTTCACCGGCAAGCTGGCCCTCTGGCTCAAGAGCAAGAAGGGTATGAAAGTGCTGGTGGCCGCGTGCGACACCTTCCGCCCCGCCGCCATAGAACAGTTAAAGACCCTCTGCGGCCAGGTCCAGGTGGAATGTTACAGCGAAGACGGCGTCAAAGACCCCATCCAGATAGCCCAGAACGCCATTTCCAAGGCCCGCCGCGAAGGCTACAGCGTGGTGGTTATAGATACCGCCGGCCGCCTGGCAGTGGATGAAGAGCTGATGAACGAAATCTCTGCCCTGCACCAGGCCGTGAAGCCCACCGAGACACTGTTCGTGGTGGATGCGATGACCGGTCAGGACGCTGTGGAAACCGCCAAGGCCTTCAACGACCGCCTGAACTTTGACGGAGTGGTCCTCACCAAGATGGACGGCGACACCCGCGGCGGTGCTGCCCTCTCTATCAAGGCGGTGGTGGACAAACCCATCAAATTCATCTCCAACGGAGAGAAGATGGAGGCGCTGGACATATTCTACCCCAAGCGCATCGCCGACCGAATCCTGGGTATGGGCGACGTCGTTTCCCTGGTAGAAAAGGCTCAGGAGCAGTACGACGAAGAGGAGGCCCGCAAGCTGCATAAGAAACTGGCCAAGAACCAGTTCACCCTCTGGGACTTCTACGGTCAGATACAGCAGATAAAGAAGATGGGCAACATCAAGGACCTGGCGTCTATGCTGCCCGGCGTGGGCAAGGCCCTCAAAGACGTGGACATAGACAACGACAGCTTCAAGAGCATAGAGGCTATGATTCTCTCTATGACGCCCTACGAGCGTGAGAATCCCGACCAGATCAACGGCAGCCGCCGCAAGCGCATAGCAGCGGGCAGCGGTGTCACCGTGGTGGATGTCAACCGCCTGCTGAAGCAGTTCGAAGGCACCCGCCGCGTTATGAAAAACTTTGCCGGAGGCAGCAACATCGCCGGCAGTATGATGAGAAAACGCAGATAAACTATGATACTTTTAGACGGAAAAGCCACTGCCGCCGCCATCAAGGCGCAGATTGCGGCAGAAGTTGAACAGATGGTCGCATCCGGGCGCAAGCGTCCGCACCTGACCGCCATCCTGGTGGGCGAAGACGGCGCCAGCAAGACCTACGTGGCCAATAAAGAGAAGGCCTGCGCGGCCGCCGGATTTACCTCCGAAGTGGTGAGAATGCCCGCAGACACCACCGAAGAGCGCCTTCTGCAAGAGGTGGCCCGCCTTAACGCCGACCCCGACGTGGACGGCTTCATAGTGCAGCTGCCGCTCCCCAAACATATCAACGAGAGCCGCGTGATAGAGGCCATTGACCCCCGCAAAGATGTGGACGGTTTCCATCCCGAAAACGTGGGCCGGATGGTGCTCGGGTTGGACAGTTTCGTTTCTGCAACTCCCTATGGCATAGTGGCTTTGCTGGATCATTACGGCATTGAGACCAAGGGCAAGCACTGCGTGGTGCTGGGCCGCAGCAACATAGTGGGCCGCCCCATTGCCAATTTGCTTAGCCAGAAAGCGCAGCCGGGCGACTGCACGGTGACCATCTGCCACAGCCGCACCAAAGACATCGCCGCCTACACCCGCGAGGCCGACATCATAATCGCCGCGCTGGGCGTGCCCGAATTCCTGAAGGGCGATATGGTGAAGGATGGCGTAGTGGTTGTGGACGTGGGCATTACCCGCGTGGCCGACAGTTCCGAGAAGGGGTATCACCTGGTGGGTGACGTCGCCTTTGATGAAGTTGCCCCCAAGGCATCTTACATCACTCCCGTCCCCGGCGGCGTGGGTCCTATGACCATCGTGTCGCTCCTAAAGAATACTTTGAAGGCCGCGTCCAAGCGATAGCGGCGTCTCGGATTAATCGTAGACTTCTATGGGGCAGTAATGACCGCCACGCTCGTTTTCGGGCGGTAGCGTCATATAATCACCGAACATCTTCTCCAGATACCTGTCCGGATGCGCGGGCCCGGAGAACATCTTCCCTTCGAACTCAATATCCTTGCACGGGAAAATATCACTTATGCACCTTGGCGAGGGGAAGTGGGTATAGTAGCGGCTCATAACATCGCTTTTAATGATAGCCGCGTGCAGACGCGCTATGCTGGTCATAAGCCATACGAACGGCCACAGGATATATGCCGCCGCCTTTACCAGAACCCGCCGCAGAGCAGATTTATACGCCACTTTGCCGTAGTTATGCATCTCGCGTGAAACCCGGCGATAGAAAAAGCAGATAAACTTCTTGACTCTCATAGAGGGGACTCGCTCTACCAGAATTACATCCAGAAAAAGCCCCCGGTACTTCTGGCATCGCGATTCGGGCTGGTCAAAGAGCGAGTGAAGGTCGCGGATGCGGGGCGACATCTCAAAATGATTGGGGTCGGTGGTCCAGTCCTGATAGGCCAGATCGGGCGGGAGAGAGGCCAATGCAGCGGCCTTGAATCGCTTGTAATCCTTCTTGAGGATGCAGATGTCCATATCGTCGTCCCAGGGGATAAAGCCTTTGTGACGTACGGCCCCGAGAAGGGTACCGGCATCCAGCCAGTAATCTATGCCCTCGCGGCGGCATATCTTGTCCACCTCCTCCAGGATGTGGAGCATCCTGAGCTGCGCCTTGCGCAGGGTAGAACCTTCTGGGTTATACTGATTCATTGGCATTGGTGTTCAATAGTCCCATTCCCCAGTTATAGACAGTGTCAATCGTGGGGGCATTAATTGAATACTTGTCGTTCAGGAGCTTGATGTAGTGCAGCCCGCAGGGGAAATCTTCTGTGAAATATCTGCTCTGAAAGTCGGGAATCCAAGTGCCGTCGGCGGTCTGCTTCATAGGCGAGAGAATGTCCCTGAAGGCGGTAATGCTCTGCAACTTGCGTGTCAAAGAGGACGCATCCCGCGACTGATAATAGTCCAGCAGGGTGGGGATATGCTCCCTTGAAACATTCAGCTTATCCAGCAGCAGAGACAGCTCGCTATCCATTGCCATAATAATGCGCGAAGCCTCTAGTGTCCATTCCCGGTAGAAGTAAACGTTATGATCCCAAGCGCCTTTGCTGCCGGGGCCGAACATAGAATACAGCCTTCCGGTGTGGAGTATGGGGTTGCTGTTGCTGATGGCTGCCTCCAGATAGCTGTCCAGAAGGGTCGTGGGCGTATCCCACAGGCGCTCGAACACAAGCCTTAGACCCTCCGGGTCATTGATATTCACTGTTGCCAGTGCCAGTTGCTTTTTGTACCCCAGAAGAAGTGCCGAATGTCCATATTGCTCTGTACGGGCAATGAAAGGCACCCTCTGGAAACCGAACAGTGGCTGGCCGGGCAAAATCTCCATAGCCTCAAAGAAAAAGCCGGAACTGGATACGATGGAGCCCACGGGCGTGTTGCCCACAAAAGGCTTGATCTTTTCCAGTGTCGGCCTTATAGCAAAGCCCGGCAGGCACAGCAGCACCAGGTCCGAGCCGGGGATCACCTCTTGGGCAGAAGAACTGACCCTATCAAGACGGCCGCGGTATTGCTTCCCGTCCGGGTCGGTGGCAACAACCTCACCGGCCCAGAGGTCCGGTTTGCGGGAGAGCAGACTCACGCTCACACCTTCGCGCGAAGGGAGAACCGCCGCGCAAACGTGCCCCAGGGAACCGCTGCCGCAAATGCAAACCTTCATAATTACAGGCTCCTGAGCTTTTCAATCAAAAGTGAGTTGTCGGCAGTGCTTCGCACCGACAGCCTTATATATTCACCGCCGGCCATAGCCTTCTTTTCAGAACAATCCTTGATCCAGATATTATCTTTAAGCAACTGGATGGCAAGCGAATGCGAAGCAAAGCGGCCCTTGAGGCGGCAGAGCAGATAATTGGCCTCACTTGGGAATACTTCCAGCCAAGGTATCTGCTTGAGCTCTTTATAAAAACGATCCCGCTCGGCCCGCAGCCGCTCACAGCCGGCCTCATAGTCGCCCTGATATTTCTCCAGTATCTGCAAGAAAAACTCCCCGAAAGAATTGATGTTCCATATGGCGACGTCTTTCTTGAGCCGGGAGATGAGCTCCGTATCGCCGCTGGCCAAAATGCCAAGCCTCAGGCCTGGCACACCGTAGGACTTGCTTATACTCTTGATAACCACCAGCTTGCTGTATTTTTCAAGGTACTCGTCCTTAAGCAGAGAAATCTCGCCGGCGTCTGCGCAAAAGTCCAGGAAAGACTCGTCCACCACAAGGCTGATATCCTTATGTTGAGCCCATTGCAGAATCCTGTCCATTTCGCTCTTGTCCAGGCAATTGCCGGAAGGATTGTCGGGGTTAATCAGAATCAGGGCGGAGATGTCCTTGCCGGAGAAATAGTCAATGATGTCGCCGGCATCGTAGCGGAACCCGCTTTTAGTGCCGGTAAAGGCCACCACGCGCTCTGCCGGCAGCCGGTTGGGGTATTCTTCGAAAGTGGGCAATATGCAGCCGACTTTGCCCCGGATGCCTTCCATGACGGCTTTGATGAGCTCCGAAGCCCCGTTGCCCACCAGGATGTGCTCCGGTTTGATGTGGAAATCCTTGGAGGCGAGCAGCGCGTTCACCGCCATCCCGGAAGGGTAGGACCTTGTGAGCGGCTCAAAACTTGCCTTTATCTCGTCCATCATCCTCTGCGGAGGGAAGTATGGGTTCACCAGATAGCAGAAGTCCAGCATCTGCGGATATCTCCAGTAGCCGCCGTATCTTTTTGAAATGGAGGCGTAGTGGCTCTCGCCGTCGGGGGCGAACATACCTGTGGCTATGTCCAGATCCTGGGCGTCATCTATCTCATACCAGGTCTGTCCGGACAGCGGAAGTGCGCGTATAGGGGCGTCGTGTAGCAAAAGTATCACCTTGAGCACCTGCTCGTAATAGGCATTCTTGCCAAGGGATGTGCTGTAGGCCTCAAGAAACGGCACATAATACCGCGAAGAGAATTCCTTGCTGAACTTATATATGTTAACTGTCTTGTAGTAACTTTTGATATCTTCGTAGCGGAACTCTTCCTTGTCCAGAAAACTCTTGATGCGGCAGTTTTCTCCAAGAGTCACCACTGTGCCGTCCATCCAGCTCTCATATTTATCTACCAGCGCAAGGTTGGGGTAGGGCGCATTTACAATAGCCTGCAGCACATCAAGATTGAAGATAATGTCTGACTCCAGCAGCAGCGTATCTTCTTCAAGGAGATAATTGCGCGCAAGGAACAGAGAGTAGATATTGTTGGTCTTGTCGTAGATGTCATTTTCTACATATTCTACCGGAATCCCTTTGTAATCAGTGCCCACGTGGCTGCGCACCTTTTCGCCCTTATAGCCGACTACCAGCACTATGCGGTCCACGCCCACGGCGTGCAGGTGCTCCAGGGTGCGGTCTATCAGACGTATGCCGTTTACCTCCAGCATACATTTGGTGTTGTCCCTGGTCAGCTGACCAAGTCTTTTGCCCATTCCGGCCGCCAAAATAATAGCTTGCATTTCTAGTCTTTTTGAAGTCCAAACTGCTAATTTATAAAAAAAAGCGCTCCCGAAAAAGGGAGCGCCCGTATTCTATGAAGTGAAGCCTAGAAACTGAACTTGTAGCCTACGCAAAAGGCACCGTAGAAGGTTTGGTCCCAGTACAAGGCTTTGAGACGGGTGCCGTTGTCGGCGGTGTCGGTCTCCTTTTCTTTGCAGTAGTCGGTCAGGATATAGAAGTCGAAGCTGTTGTGGCTGTCCAGCTTCCACTCGGCGCCTATGCTGCCCCGGACACGGTTGAGGTAGGCGTGGTTGTAGCCCAGGAACTGATAGTCGGCATATGTCTGTGACACGGTGCTCCAGGTTGCGGAGCAGGAGGGGTCGTTGAACACGTTCCTGAACTCTATATATGCATACGGCTCCACGTGCGAGAAACCCTTATATGCTGCTTGCAGCCGGCTTTTCAGAGCCAGGGAGTTGGGAGTGGTCTGCTTTTTAATGGCATTCACATCCTTGTGTGTTAGCTGCAGGCGTTCCCGCAGCGAGAAGTTCCAGTCGCCGGCGTGGAGAGTCGCCTTGGCATCTACATAAATGCGGTGCCGCATCTTCCACACCCCTTCAGAATATTTCTTCTCTATCATATTGTAGCCGAGGCCGAACTTGAAAGTCTTATTCAGCTTGTAAGTGAGGCCCAGCCCGGCGTCGTAACGGCCGATCTCGGTAAAATTGCCGGCAGTGCGGGCCTCTCCCTCCAGTTGGAGGTGCAACCCCTTGGCCAGTTTCTTGTCCAGAGTGAGCCCCACGCGGGCACCCAGTTCGGTCTCCAGCGGGTTGGTGGTTATCTGCGCAGAAGCCAGCAGGGGGAAAATAGCCGCAACGGCAAAAAGTAAAATGCGTTTCATAATGCTACTGTTCTACAAAGTCCTTGGCCTTTACAAGAGTGTCAATAGAGCCGCTCTGGCCTTTCTCCAGAGTGTAATAAATCTTGATAAAGGCGGCATCCTTAAGAAAATCTACGTGGCCGACCTCCAGATTGTTGATTTTGACGCCGACGCGCTTCTCCAGATCGGCTATAAGCTCTGCGCGGCGCTCCGGCACAATGAGGTCTATGCGGTCGTAGAGCACCAGTTTGGTGGAGGTGTGCTTGAGCAGCCGCTCGCTCTCCAGAACCCAGATGAGCAGCACCACCAGCAGATTGCTCAGCGCCATAATGCCCACGGTGCCCACCGACAACTCGTAGTGCGGGTTGGGGCCGGCCGCACCCACCAGTTTATAAACCGGCGCCAGGCCGTTCATTGCCGCCAGGGCGATAATCACAAAGAGATAGGTCATCTCCCTGATAGGAACCGTCTCGGTGCGGTAGCGGATGATGCCGAAAATGGCAAACAGACCCAGCGTGAGGCCTACGCCCACCTCCACGTTGCCCATAATATAGAGCAGCATCAGCATCGCCGTAGAGAACACCATAAAGGTGAAATAATAGTCGCGGCGGCGGCTCTTGCGATAGTAGAAAAACTGCACTAATATCCAGCATACCAGCAGATTCAGGAAAAACCTGATGCACAGTTCGGTGATGGACTGGCTGGTGGACATCATAGCATCCGTGATGGACTGAACGTCCATTATATTTTCGTCGGCAAGATTGTATTCGCCAATGTCTTGTGCTGAAATCATATTACTTGAATTTTCTTGTTTATTGTCTTTTCTATGGTACGGACTTTCTCTTTAAACCTATTCCGTTTCACCGAGCCGTCGGTGAGGGTTATCGCCACGCAATATTTGCTCACCTTGACCGGCTTGACCCTGTTGTCCAGCAATATCCTTTTCATAGTGCTGGCGGCGTGGCCGTCCTGCTTGAGCTCTATGATGACCGCGTCTTGCAGCGATGCCTGGCGGCCGGTGCGGAAATTCTCAAAATTGAGGGCGGTGTCTATCGTGACCCGTTCGGTTTTGCCGGCATTCACAAGGGTAATCCGGTTGAAGGCGGTGGATGCCGACGGCGAAATCATATCCGCCGTGTAATCCGATTTTCTGGTCAGATATTCCCTGGCCGCCTCGTCACCGCTGAAGTCCATCAGCTCGCCCTTGTCTATGCGGGTGCGTTTCTTTTTGGTGCGGCCGTGGTTGTTCTTGCGCTTGATCTCAAGATATGCCTCGCCGGAGCTCACATACACGCGGGTGCGGACTTTCTGCCGCACCAGGCGGCGATTGTGATGGTCCAGGAACATCTTCAGGCCGGGAGTGTCGTAGTAAACAGAGTAGTAGGGGCTTATCTTGGCACCTTCGGTCTCGAGCGCGCGGTAGCCCGCTTCCCTCGCATCTTCCAGCACCTGCATCAGCGTTGCTTCGCTGGTCAGGTACTTGGTGTCGATGCGGTTCTGCAGCTTCACCGAGTCCATCTCCTGAAGCGAGATGGGCTCGAAGGCTGCCGCTCTGTCTCTAACCGACGGGACACTATTCATCTTGAGTGATATACTCGTAAACCTTGGTGCTTTGCAGTTTGCCCTTGGGGCTATAGGTATATTGCACCTTTTTCTTGCCGAACTCGTTGTATTCGAAAGTCTTGTAATTGACCAGGCGGTTGTGCTCGTCATAGACAAGTTCGCGGGTCATACGGAGGTTGGCCCCCCACTCGTAGCGTTTGCGCCATTTCTGCTTGCCGGCAGTGTCGTATTCTATCTCTTCTATCTTTTTGCCTTCGGCAGAATAAGTGGTGATATGATCCAGTTGCCTTGCACCCTTGGCGCTGGTGTTCCACTCCTTCACCACCATATTCTTCTTGTTCACGGCCTTTGCAGCGGTTTCGTTCTGGGCCATCGCCGCCGGCATTGCCAGCAGAAGGCAGCTTAAAAATATGATTATCTTTTTCATAACTTGTAAAGATACATTTTTTTGTAAAATAATCCATTAGTGCCAGTGGCCGCCGCCTCCCGGGCCGCCGCCGGGGCCGGAACCGCCGCCACCTGTGTACTCTGACAGGCTGGTGGATGTGCCCCCGCCAATGCCGTCGGTGGCCCAGACGCCGCTACACAGTTCGCTGCCGGGTGCCACCGTAACGCCCTTATAGCCGGCGCTAAGCGAAGGGGCGCTCACCACAAAGCTGGAGATGTTGGATGGAGCCTTGAATGCGGCAACTATCTTGCTTCCGTCGTAAAGGCCGTTCCAGGCATTGGCAGTTGCACCAAATGTATAGACGCTCTGCGAGGCTGAATATCCTCTCTCAAGGCCGCCGTAGGCCACGAGCGTGGCGCCGCTGTTGATGTAGAGTTTGTAGCCGCCTTCTGTGTTGGCATCCACTGCCACTTCTGCGCCGCCGGCGGTCGAAATGGCATATAGATAGCCGCCGTTCAGCTTGAGGTCACCATTGGTGTCAATGGCGTCATTTGCAGAGGAATAGCAGTATACAAAGCCGTCGTTTATGTTCAGCGCGCCCTGGCTGTTTATGGCATCGTCGCCCGCAGAATAGGCGTAGGTCTCGCCGCCGTTGAAAGTCAGTTT
>JAEEGJ010028950.1_pt1 | contig 10971 bp, 6 predicted proteins | sample 8958761 | NCBI WGS metagenome assembly JAEEGJ01 (sample SAMN16246546, study PRJNA631951) | gut metagenome | biome: gut microbiome; feature: rumen; material: RS-attached | host: Bos | place: Iran: Karaj | collected 2018-10
AGAACCATGAAGAACTTTAGCGAAAATATCAAGTACATCGGAGTCGATGACCGCGACTTGGATTTGTTCGAAGGCCAGTACGTGGTGCCCGAGGGCATGGCGTACAATTCGTACGTGATTGTGGACGAAAAGATTGCCGTGACCGACACGGTCGATGCCCATAAGGTGGGCGAGTGGCTTGCCAATCTGGAAACTGCTCTCGCTGGCCGCAAGCCGGATTACCTGGTGATTCACCACTTGGAACCGGACCACGCCGGTGGCATTGCTGATTTTGTGGCGAAGTACCCGGAGGCGACGCTCGTGGCGTCTGCAAAGGCGTTTGCTCTGTTGCCGCAGTTCATGGCGCTCCCCGAATCGGTCAAGAAGCAGACCGTGAAGGAAGGCGATACGCTTGTGCTCGGTGCGCACACCTTGCAGTTTATCGGTGCCCCGATGGTGCACTGGCCCGAAGTGCTGTTCAGCTATGAACAGAGCGAAAAGATTTTGTTCGCGGCCGATGCGTTCGGCAAGTTCGGCGTGTACGATGCCGACCCGGACGACTGGGCATGCGAAGCCCGCCGCTACTACTTCAATATCGTGGGCAAGTACGGCAACCAGGTGCAGGCGGTTCTCAAGAAGGCTGCCGCGCTCGACATCAAGACAATCTGCCCGCTGCATGGCCCGGTGCTCACCGAAAATTTGGGCTACTACATCGACAAGTACAACACCTGGAGCAGCTACGCTCCCGAAGACAAGGGCGTGCTTGTGGCCTATGCCTCGATTTACGGCGGAACCAAGAAGGCCGCGGAATTGCTCGGCGAAAAGCTCAAGGCCACCGGTGTCGAGAAGGTCGTTGTTTCTGACCTTGCTCGCAGCGATATGGCCGAAGTCATCGAAGATGCTTTCCGTTACGACCGCATGGTGGTGGCCGCTCCTACGTACGATGCAGGACTTTTCCCGGTGATGGAAGATTTTCTCAACCACCTGAAGGCAAAGAATTACAGCAACCGCAAGGTGGGCGTCGTGGAAAATGGCACGTGGGCCCCGATGGCCGCCAAGAAGATGACGGAAATCCTCGCCACGCTCAAGAACGTGACGCTTGCCGAAACGGTGGTGACGGTAAAATCGACGCTCAGCGCCGAATCCGAAGCTGCACTCGACAAGCTCGTGGCCGAGATGATTTAGTATAACGTCATTGCGAGCCCCTAAAAGGGGCGCGGCAATCCATGGATTAACAGCTAAACGCCTGCGGCAGTGAGGCGATGACATCGCTGGGGAGCATACTGAATGCGCCGAGTTTTTCGCGGGCTATGCGACCTGCTTTTTGGTGCAGTAATGCGCCGAGTACGGCTGCTTCTGCAATCGGTAAACCTTGTGCGAGCAGGGCCGCAATGATTCCCGTAAGAACGTCGCCGGAGCCGCCCTTGGCGAGCCCTGAGTTGTGTGCGGGAATCACGAATGCTCGACCGTCGGGTGCGGCAATATACGTTGGTGCGCCTTTTAGCAATATGACTTTGTTCGTGCTTGCGGAAATGTTTTTCAAATAGCTCGGGATGTCGCAACTGTTTTCTGGGAGCGCGCCGAAGAGTCGTGCAAATTCCCTTACATGCGGTGTCAAAATTGCTGGCGCCTGTATCTCGCGCAAATAGCGGATTGTGGCGCGGTCCGTTGCTGCGCTGCCCACCGTGCTGTCATTTGTCGCGCCTTTTGCTATGTTCTTGTTCAATGTTGCGATGGCGTTCAGCGCGTCGGCGTCAATAACGGTTGGTGTATTTAATTGCGGGAGTAGCTCGATGACAGCTTGGACTGTGCCAAGGTTTGTAGAAAGTCCTGGACCGATGGCAATTGCGCTTGCGTGTTTGGCGCGCTGGAGTATCGTCGGGATGTGTTGCGGTTGCAGAGTCCCGTTAAAATTAGAGCAATCTTCTAGACTGCAAAATACAGGTTCCGAAAGTTTAGCTTGGATAATCGGCGTAATCGCCTCAGTCGTGGCAAGCGTGACAAGTCCCGCACCACTGCGAAGAGCCGATTCTGTACAAAGTGCTGCGGCGCCTGGCATATCCTTGGAGCCTGCTATAATCAGGGCTGTTCCCTGATTCCGCTTATCGCCCCACTCATCTCGCTTGGGCAAAAGTTGTGGAATCGCCTCTTCTGCGACGAGATAAACTTTTTCATCGAACTGTTGAATGATTTCAGCGGGGTAGCTCAGCGGCGCAATGACCGCATTTCCGAATGCTGGTCCGCCTTCCTTTGTGTAAGCGTCCAACCGCGGAAACCCGAACAACATTGTTTCGTCTGCGTGAATGCAAATATCATTGCAAACATGCGCTGAGGAATCGTAACCCGTGGGCGCATCCGCGGCGATTACAGGAAGTCCGCTTTCGTTGATGGTTTGCACAACAGCAGCGAACTCTGGACGCAATACACCATGCGCTCCGTTGCCGAGTATGCAATCAACCACGAGTTTGAAATTTGCCAATCCGTCGGGCGTTCTCTGTTTGATTGTCCCACCGGCGTCTAAAAAATCGTCCAGTGCTAATTTTGCTTCGTTTTTGAATTTGTCTGTACTTGCAAGGCTGAAAACGGAACTTTTGATTCTGGATTGCAAAAGGAGCTTTGCAAGAACGAGTCCGTCCCCGCCGTTGTTCCCGCCGCCAATAAAAATGGCGATGGGTTCTAGAGCTTTGGCTTGGACAAACTTGAATAGTGCGGCACCCGCTTCTTTCATCAGCGTGTAACCGCTTTGGATTATTTCTTTTTCTGAAGGTTCACACGTATTTTGTTTTGCATAAAATTCCTTTGACGCGGTATCGATATTGCGCATACCTTTAGTCGAAAGGACTGGTTGCAAGTGTAAAGATTCGAGCGAACTCATTATGTTTGAATTAGAGGAACCAGTAGGTGACGCCGAACTTGAACATCATTGTATGGGCTCCCTTCAAGTTGATGGTTGCCCAGCTGACATTATCTTTGCTCTTTTCTTCTTTTATAGAGTTCATGTCGCCTTCATACTTTACATCGGGGAAAACTTCGGTAAGTCCCAAGTACCAACGGAAGTTTAGGCTTAAGTTGTTCAAAACGTAGTAACCAACGCCCACGTCGAGACCAAATTCGGCTGTCGACTGCTCAATTCTTTCAAAGTCGTTTTTAGCTCCGTCATAAGTATATTCGGCACTTGTGTTGATGGAAATTTGAGGTGCAAATTCAAGGAAGAATCCGCCGCCGAAGACTCCTCGAATATAAAATGCGAAATCGAGGAACGTCTGGTTGTAGCATCTTTCGATTTCGTCTTCGTCATGACTCAGGTTGAATATGCGGAACAAAATTTCTGGAGAGAACTGGAGTCCATCGACCATGCTGAAACGGGCTGTGATACCAAATTCACCGCCAATACCTGTAGGAGGTTCAAGTCCGTCGGATTTTAGATCTTTAAATCCCCACATGTTTCCATAAATGAAAGCGGCTCGTGCACCGATACTGATAGGAGCCTGCTTTTGTACTGGAGCGGGTTGCTCGTCGATGGGCATCGGGTCATCGTTGCTTTTGCTACTGTTGCTTGCGTTGACGTTTGTGATGTTTGTCACGGTTGTCACGTTGGTCACATTAGATACGTTCGCGTTTGTTGCGCTGATGTTGGTTTGTACGGTTGACGTCTGTTGTGGTTCAGCGACTGTCTCCACCGTTTGCGTTTCGATTGGAGCTTGTGCTGCGGGTTGGGCGTCAACCCGGTTGTCTTGTGCGACTTGCTCTGCTGTCTGAGCGAAGGAAAACGCCGTGGCGCAGAATGCGGTCAAGAGACCGGCTGCAATTTTCTTCATAAAAACTCCTTTCTAATATGGTGCCCTTGAGGAACCTTTTAATTGTAATGAAAATATAATAAACAATATAATCTGTTTTGACGCAATTTACTCCAAATGGTCGGAAATAGATGAATTTTTGCTTGACAAAATACATTGATATATGTATATATGAATTGTTGTTCATGTATTCAATTTATAAAAACGGGAATTTCTATGAAAAAAGAGCCGATGATGCAAAACATTTCGTTGGATACGCTTTTCGAACTTTCGGAGTTTTTCAAATTTTTTGGCGATACGACTCGCATTCGCGTCATTCATCTGTTGCTTTCTGGTGAAATGTCCGTAAGCGCCATTGCCGAAAAATTGAATTTGGAACAGTCCGTGGTGAGCCACCAGCTGCGTATTTTGCGCACAGCGAATCTTGTCAAGCCGACTCGTGACGGTCGCAAGATTTATTATGCGCTTGATGACGAACATATTGGCGAGATTTTCAATACTGGCCTCGCACATATTTTACACAAGAAGAAGGGTTAACGATGAATGTTGTTTTAGAATTTGTTAGGGAATTTATCACTCTGTTTTCGGAGATGGCTCCGTTTCTTTTGCTTGGCTTTTTGCTGGCGGGAATTTTGCATGTGTGGGTGCCGAATCATTTGTATGTACCCAAGATTGCGAAGTCGAATTTTGCATCGGTACTGTGGGCGGCATTGTTCGGTGTTCCTCTGCCGATATGCAGTTGTGGCGTGATTCCGACGTCGATTGCAATCCGTAAGGAGGGCGCAAGCAAGGGTGCTAGCGTGAGTTTTTTGATTTCGACACCTGCGACGGGTGTGGATTCTATCTTGGCGACGTATTCGTTGTTAGGTCTCCCGTTTGCAATTCTGCGACCGGTGGCCGCTTTTGCGACGGCGCTATTTGGCGGAGTATTGACGAACTTTGCAACGCGTAGGGAAGAATCTCGCGATGCCGTAGCGGAATTGCGCAGTGAACCGGCGAACTTGAAACATGAGCATGAACATCATCACCATGAACACGAACATTGTGAATGCGGCGAACATCACCATGGCAACGACGCGTCGGCCACGACCTTTACGGAAAAAATTAAGGAAACCTTTCGCTACGGCTTAGTCAATATGGTGGGCGATGTGAGCAAGTGGCTCATGATTGGTCTTGTGCTTGGTGCGTTGATATCTGCATTTGTACCAAATGAACTGTTCCTTGCGTTGCGTGAAAAACCGATCCTTTGCATGGTTTGCGTGCTGCTGTTAGCGATGCCGATGTACACGTGTGCTACAGGTTCCATTCCGCTGGCGCTTGCGCTTGTGGCAAAAGGAATTACTCCGGGGGCGGCTCTTGTGCTTTTGATGGCGGGCCCTGCAACGAGTATTGCTTCGATGCTTGTGGTGGGTAAAGCTTTTGGCAAGCGCACTCTCGCGGCATACTTGTTCTCGATTGCGTTTGGGGCGATGTTCTTTGGCTTCATTGTCGATACGTTCTTTATGGATACGTTCCTCTCGGCGATGCTTCCGCAAGGTGCTGCGGATTGTCATGGTCACGGAGCGTTAGGCGTGTTCGATTACATTTGTGCGGGACTTTTGGCTGCTTTCATGATTTATGCCAAATTTGCTCATAAGGGTTGCGACGGTCATTGCGGTTGCGGCTGTGGTTGCGATGATTCTTGCAAATGCGGCGAATCTTGTGAATGCAATGAATACGGTGAGCATGACCATCACGAGCATTCCGAACCAGTGTCTAAAACATACCGCGTGAACGGTATGAATTGCAGCCATTGCAAGGCATGCGTTGAAAAAGCGGTTCGTTCGCTTGATGGAATCGTTTTTGCCGTAGCCGATGTCGCGAGCAAGTCGTTGCATGTGGAATGGCACGACGATGATGATATCGACGAGTCCGCTTTAAAAACAGCAGTTGAAGAAGCCGGGTTCGAGTTCGGCGGCGAGGCTTAGTTCGCGACGTTTTTATGTGGGCCTAGACTTCACCGATGCGGGCTAGCTTTAACAAAGGCATCCCGGCTTCTCGGCTTTCATCTAAATTAACAGTAAAATCGATGCTCCAGTCGTTGAAATCTTCTTCGTCCTGGAGCATTTGCTGGATATGCATGACGTTCTTATCGTAAGTGACGATGGTGTGGGCGAGGGCGCGACCTTCCACGTCCATACGGAACTTGTGGTGTTCGGCGGTGTAGGCTGCCATTATTTCTAGCAATCGCTTTTCGGTCCACGGCGTGCCTTCGGCATCCGCTAAAAGTTCGCCTTCGGCAAGGTCGTCGGCGAGGCTGTCCAGAACGTCCGAGAAATCTTGTTTTGAAAGGCTCATCATAATCTGGAAAATGCGCTGACGCACCATGGAGAGGAATCGCTTCTTGTCGTATGTGATGTCGGCAGCGGCCTTGTCTGCGCCAAACGCTTTTTCGGCCTCGTCTTCGGCGGTACCCGCTTCTAGGCGCTTCTGGTAATCTTCCGGGTGCGCCATCTTTTCCCATTCTTCAAGCAGGCTCGAATCCACGCGGCGGATCATATCGCCGAGGTAATCCTGCATTTCCAAGAGTTCTTCGTTCTTGTAACCGTCGGGTACTGTCTGCGAAAGTACTTTATAGACACCGTTCAGGTGGCGGAGTAAAATCGCTTCCATGCGCTGCAAGTTGTACTGCTTGACGTAACCGCTGAACGTGCTGAAATTCTCGAACATCTCGCGCACGATGGATTTGGGCTCGATGTTTTCATCGACCCACGGGTGGACATCGGCAAATGCGTTGAATGTGTCATAAATAAAGTCTCGGAGTGGCTTCGGGTATTCGACTTTTTCCAATTCTTCGAGACGTTGGTTGTATTCCATGCTCTGGGCCTTGAGTTCGTTCATGCGGGCGTCACGAGCCTTGCTCAATTGGATTCGCAAGATGGCTTCAGGATTTTCGAGGATGCTTTCGCACAAGGTAATAACGTCTAAAGCGTATTCCGGTGAATCTTTGTCAAGCTTCGGGAGTGTGTCAAGTAGGTACAGCGAAAGCGGTTGGTTCATCGAAAAATCGTCTTGCAAGTCCATGTTTACACGCAGGTGACTGTAACCCTCGGCGACAGGTTTCACGAATTCGATGATGTGCTTTTCGACAAGGCTCCGGAACAAGAGGAACGCGCGGTGCTGCAACTGTTTTTTGCTCGCATTGCTTTCGTGGCAATCCTTCAAGAGCGCACGCATGGCTCGGCAGCCGTCCGTTGGGCGGCTCAAGATGTTCAAAAGCATTCCGTGATTCACCTGAAAACTCGATGTGAGCGGCTCCGGTGCAGAATCAATCAAACGCTTGAACGTATTTTCGTCAAAGGGAATATAACCGTGCTCGGGCGGTTTTCGTTTCTGGAATTTCTTTCCTGTCGTGCGAGACTTTGCTTCGAGTTTTAAGTTTTCAATCACGTGTTCCGGTGCTTGTGCGACAACGTAACCAACATTGTCGAAGCCCTTGCGGCCTGCGCGACCTGCAATCTGGTGAAAATCGCGGGCTGTCAAAATGGCGGTCTTGTCGCCGCTGTATTTACAAAGCTGCGTAAAGAGAACCGTACGAATGGGAACGTTCACGCCTACGCCGAGCGTGTCTGTCCCGCAGATGACTTTCAAGAGTCCTTGCTGGGCTAGTTTTTCGCAGAGAATACGGTACTTGGGTAATAGCCCCGCATGGTGCAGTCCAATACCTTGCTTGAGCCAGCGCTTGACATCCGGGCCGTATGGGCTTGCGAATCGGACTTCCTTAATCGCTTCGTTAATCTTGGCTTTTTCTTCTTTTGTGCACAAGTCGAGGCTCATGAAATTTTGCGCATTGCTTGCGGCGGCGGCCTGAGTAAAGTGGACAACATAAACGGGAGCCTTGCCTTCGTTCACAAGCTTTTGCACTTCCGTTGAAATTTCTGTCGTGCTGTAGCTAAAGTCGAGCGGCACCGGGCGCTGCGTCGAGCGGACCGTTACGGACTCACGGCCCGTGTGCTTGGTCGTGTCTCGTTCGAAAAATTCAGTGGCGCCGACGGTCGCGCTCATCAGGAGAAATCGCGATTGCGGGAGCGTCAAAAGCGGAACCTGCCAGGCGACACCGCGTTCTCGGTCGGAATAGTAATGGAACTCGTCCATTACGATATCGGTGATGGAGAGCGTTTCGCCTTCGCAGAGCGCCATGTTCGAAAGGATTTCTGCTGTACAGCAGATGATGGGGGCATCACGGTTGACTGTCGCGTCACCGGTCGAAAGTCCAACATTTTCGGCGCCAAATTCCTTGCAGAGAGCCATCCATTTTTCGTTCACCAAAGCCTTGATGGGACATGTATAGACACTTCTGCGCCCATGCACAAGACTGTCAAAATGGAGTGCAAGCGCCACCATGGATTTTCCACTCCCGGTCGGTGTATTCAAAATGACGTTCTTGCCGTCTAGCAGTTCAAGAATCGCTTCTTCTTGCGCTGGGTATAACGTTGTACCACGGGCTTCCGCCCATGCCATAAATTGTTCCAAAACGTCTTCTGATGAAATATCTGCACGGTTTCCACGCGCATTTTCTACCAGTTCATTCAAAAAATCTTTGAGAATCCGCTTGCTTTGCTCTGCCATAATGACTCAAAGATAACTTTTTTGAAAATAAAACGTAATAAGTTTTCTATTTTTGCGAATAAGGAGATTTTATGAAAGGAATCGTACTCGCTGGGGGATCCGGCACACGTTTGTATCCACTGACGATGGTCACATCGAAGCAATTGTTGCCGGTTTATGATAAGCCGATGATTTATTACCCGCTCTCAACACTCATGTTGGCGGGCATTCGCGACATCTTGATTATTTCGACTCCGACGGATTTGCCGAACTTTGAACGATTGCTCGGTGACGGCTCTGCAATGGGCCTCAACTTGAGTTACAAGGTGCAGCCGAGTCCCGATGGACTTGCTCAGGCGTTTATTCTGGGCGAAGAATTCATCGGAAATGATTGTTGTGCAATGGTGCTTGGTGACAATATCTTCTACGGAAACGGTTTCAGCCCGCTATTGAAGGCTGCTGTGAAAAATGCCGAAGAAAATGGCCGTGCAAGTGTGTTTGGCTATTACGTCGAAGATCCAGAACGCTTTGGAGTCGTGGAATTTGACGAAAATGGCAAGGTGATTTCTGTTGAAGAAAAACCAAAAGAACCCAAGAGCAACTACGCGATTACGGGCCTCTACTTCTACGACAATCGCGTGTCCGGCTTTGCAAAGGTGCAGAAACCGAGCGCTCGCGGTGAACTTGAAATTACCGACCTCAACAAGACGTATCTCGACAAGGGTGAACTTGACGTAAAACTCCTCGGTCGTGGTTTTGCATGGCTCGATACAGGTACGATGGATAGCCTTATCGAAGCGGGTGAGTTCGTGAAAATGGTCGAAAACCGTCAGGGCATCCAGATTTCCGCAGTTGAAGAAATTGCATACAGAAATGGATGGATTAGCAAGGATAAATTGCTGGAATCCGCTGCCAAGTACGGCAAGTCTCCCTATGGTCAGCATTTGAGAAAAGTTGCAGAAGGAAAGATTCATTATTGATTTGCTTTCGTTTCCATCACTAACTGAACGAGAATAGGCTTTGCCATTTCCGCTTCAGGGGGCTGAAACATACATATACATTTTGTATTACGCTATCAAGTCCGCCATTGAGCGGGCTTTTTTTTTCATATTTTTTTATAATTGTGTAATCAGGAGCAGAAAAGGAGGAGAGTAAGGAAACTTTTTAAAGTAGTATTGCCGTTATTGACAATGGTAATGCAATGTTTGGCGAATCCAGCTAGTAATTCAACATTCCCGCTGAAGCAACCTAATGGAACTACTGTTGAAGTTCGTCAGGTGGGTAATGAGTTTTTTCATGTAATCGAAACTGCGGATGGCTGCATTTTGCAAGAGGATATTCTCGGTTATTATGCCTATGCCGATGAAAATGGAAATTCTTCGGGTATTTATGCTCATAATGCTAGCGATCGTAGCCAGGCTGAAATACAATTTCTCTCTAGTCTTGATCAGGATGCAATTTATAAGAAATTACATGGCAGATTTTTGGCTGAGGAAGAATCCGAAAATAGTACCCCTAAATTTGCCAAGTCCAATATGCAGCGTTTGATTTATGTGAATCCTAAATATTCACAAGGAGAGGTTCGTATTCCTGTTATTCTTGTGCAGTTTGCTGATGTGAAATTCAAGAATGACAATCCCAAAGCTCAATTTAACGATTTTCTGAATAAGGAAGGGTATAACGAGTATTATAATGTTGGAAGTGTAAGGGATTATTTTATAAAAAACTCCAATGGAAAATTTCGTCCGAAATTTGAAATACTTGGACCTGTGACGCTTTCGGAAAAACGTGCCTCCTATGGTGGTAGCTCTTGGGGTAATAATAATTATTCGGGTGCGGTTAAAGCTGTAGAAGAAGCTATTTATTTACGTCTCGATGATGATGTCGATTTTTCTGATTACGATGTTAATTTTGTTTCGATAATTTTTGCTGGTGTGAGTTCGAACGGTTCTGGTGTCAAGGAATCTATTTGGCCTCATAAGGGAAATTTACAGAATAAATGGGTCATGAATAGGTTGGTAAATGCTTACTCTTGTTCTAGCGAAATTTCCAGTAGTGCGTATGTTCGAGATACTTCGACGGCTGTCTTAGACGGAATAGGAACTTTTATTCATGAATTTAGCCATCTTCTTGGATTTCCAGATTACTATGATACAGGGAAAAAAAATGAGCACAAAACGCCTGGATTCTGGACTGTTATGGATGTTGGAGCTTACAATTGTCCTACCAATCCTTACAACGTAGAAAGCTGTGCTCCTCCGCTATATTCTGCATTTGGTAGAATGACGATGGGCTGGTTGACTCCAACAGAACTCAATACAAATGGTCTTACTCGTTTGGATAAATTAGATGATAATGTGGCTTATAGTGTGACCAATCCAAATAATTCAGATGAAATGTTTTTACTTGAATATAGGACTAATAAAGGTTGGGATGCAGGTCAATGGCGTTCAGGAATGTTGATATGGCACATTGATTACGATCAATATATTTGGGGAAATAATGTGGTCAATATTGATGGAGACCACATGCGTATTGATATTATTGAAACTATCTCTGAAACTGAAAGAAATGGGATATCTTTAATGATTGATGCGTATGATCCTTT
>JAEEGJ010028952.1_pt1 | contig 10971 bp, 8 predicted proteins | sample 8958761 | NCBI WGS metagenome assembly JAEEGJ01 (sample SAMN16246546, study PRJNA631951) | gut metagenome | biome: gut microbiome; feature: rumen; material: RS-attached | host: Bos | place: Iran: Karaj | collected 2018-10
ATGGTAGACTACACAGAAGGTTCAGGAAAACAGTATCACACAGGCGTTGGTCCTGCTGACATTGGTAAATATGTTATCATGCCGGGCGACCCGAAACGCTGCGAAAAAATTGCTGCACACTTTGATAACCCGAAGCTTGTTGCAGACGTTCGTGAATACACAACTTACACCGGTACTCTCGAAGGAGTTCCTGTAAGCGTTACCTCAACCGGTATAGGCGGACCTTCTGCTGCCATTGCTATAGACGAGCTTGCTAAGTGCGGTGCTCACACCTTTATTCGTGTGGGAACCTGCGGTGGTATGCAGGAAGACGTAATGGGTGGTGACATCGTAATCGCTACAGGCGCCGTCCGCATGGAAGGTACCAGCCGCGAGTTCGCTCCTATTGAATATCCCGCAGTCGCTAACCTCGACTGTGTAAACGCATTAGTCGCCGCCGCTGACTCCCTCAAAGCACCTCACCACACTGGTGTCGTTCAGTGTAAGGATTCTTTCTTCGGTCAGCACGAACCAGAGGTTATGCCTGTAAGCTACGAGCTCGAAAATAAATGGCAGGCCTGGCTGCGAATGGGCTGTCTCGCTTCCGAAATGGAAAGTGCGGCTCTCTTTATTGCCGGTCAGTTCCTCCGCGTTCGCGTTGGTTCCTGCTTCCTGGTAGTTGCAAATCAGGAGCGTGCAAAGAAGGGACTTCCTAACAAGCAGGCTCACGATACAGAACTTGCTATTACTGTTGGAGTAGAGGCCCTTCGTCGCCTCATCCTGGCTGATAAGAATAAATAGTATAGAGCCCCGCTTTTAAGTGGGGCTTTTTTTTTGCAAGCAGGATAAATCCGTGGTATAATTAAAGTCTATGAAAAGGAAAATCGCGGTATTAGCCTGTGGCTGGAGTACATATTTTCTTAAAGACTTTATTGCCGGTATGCGTAAGGAAACCGAAGGTAAAGATGTAGATATATACATTTTTACTGCTTACAATTATACCGAATATTCCGGCTTCCCGAATAACAATGGATTTTCAATTTTTAATCTGGTTCATTATGAAGATTTTGACGGAATCATTATACTTGCAGACTTAATCAATAATGTTCGTGTTGTAGAAAGAGAGCGCCAGCGAATCATAAAATCAGGCAAGCCCGCTTATTCTGTAAATAAAAAACTTGAAGGACTTTCATATATAAGAGTAGATAATTATTCCGGCTACTACGGACTTATCGAACATCTTATAAAAATGCATAACGTTCGTGATATTGCCTATCTTTCCGGCCAGGAAAATTCTGTCGATATGTCAGAACGTTATAAGGCCTACATGACAGCCCTTAGGGACAATGGAATTGAAATAAATCAGGAAAAAGTATTTTCAATTCCAACCTGTGATTATCATCTGGCCTATCATTTCTTTACTGAATTTGTAAAGAGCGGAAAAGCTCTGCCTGAAGCAATTGTCTGTGCTAACGACCTGCTTGCAATGGCAATACTTAAGGTTTGCGAAGAAAATCAGATTCCTGTTCCGGGAAAAATGAAAATCATAGGTTATGATAACCTTCCTTATGTTAAATGTACAAATCCTACTATTTCTACTGTTTCAAATAATACAGATAAAGTTGGAGCATATTGTGTACAAAAAATACTCGAAGGTAAAAATGAACTTCAGCAGATAAAAGTGAACAGTACTGCAATGTTCCGCCAGTCTTGTGGTTGTGCAGCGGGAAGGGGTGTCGACAGCAGTCTTGTTACTCTTGAATTACTTGATGATTCAAGCCGCAAAGAAGGCTTTGAGCGCCACATGGAGCTGCTGGGCGAAATCTTTATTGAAGCGGCCGATGTATTTACACTTCTTACAAATATTGAAAACTATCTTTCTAAAGATCATGATTTCGAAGGAAATGATTTCGGTATTTTCATGAAATCAGACTGGACTTCTGTTTTTATTAATTCAGCAGAAAGTCTGCCCCAGAATCTTTCTTATGGAGAACAGGTTCAGTCTATCTGTACAGTAATCAACGATAAAAAATATCTGCGTGAAATGATAAGTACCCGCGACCTTCTTCCTGCAAAAATGAAAGCTGATGGCAGCAGCAATGTATTTATCTTCTTCCCGATTTTCCATCACTCTTATGTTCACGGATATTTTGTTACAAAAGATAATCTTACTATGCTTGATAACCGCTATGGTTATACCTGGACCAGAAATGTTGGTACTTCCATTGAACATTTCCGTAAGCGAAATATGTTCAGACAGATGAGCCAGCAGTATCTCAAGCTTTCTACCCGCGATGCACTTTCCGGTGCCCTTAACAGACAGGGACTCGACAAACTCGCAAAACCATATTATGCCCAGAACAAGAAGAACGGTCTTACTACAGTTCTCTTCTTTGTTGATATCAATAAGATGAAGCATATCAACGACCAGTTCGGCCACCTTCACGGAGATCTGGCTGTAAAAACCGTTGCTGCTGCGGCCATAGAAACTGTGCCTAAAAACTGGCTTACTATACGCTATGGTGGTGATGAATTCCTTATCGTTGGTAACAGTAAGAATTATAATGGTGAAGACTACTGTACAAAGATAAAAGAACGTCTTGCGGCTAAGACTTCTGTAATGCATCTGCCATATAATCTTTCTGCCAGTGTGGGAACTTATTCAGTTCCGGCTCAATCTAATATGACTCTTGAACAGGCTGTAGAAACTGTAGATAACATCATGTACGAGCAGAAACAGGCCTTTCATAAGGAAGATGATAAAAATACGGCTGCTGCTGCTGCCGAAAAACAATAACATAGGAGAAAATAATGGGTAAGAATTCCTCTAAAAACTCAATCCGTCTGAGCCTCATCTTATCTCTTGGTATCGGAATGATTCTTGTTTCTGTTGTTATGACCTTTATTATTGGCCGTACAGTTTTGAGAAGTAACAAGGAACAGATTACAAAAAATATTATTACCTTAAGTGAAGCCAAAAGTATTTCGGTGGAACGCCGCATGACGGAAGTTGTAAATGCTGCAGAAGCTCTGGCGGGTACCTTAGGAGGTACCTGGGCTATTCCGGAAAAACAAAGATCTTCTGCTGCAGAGCAGGCTGTTCGCGCTATGGTAAAGTCTTCTACTATAGATTCTGCCTGGGCCTACTGGCTGCCTAATATGTTCGACCACAAAGATAAGCTTCGTGCTGATTATGATGATAATCCTTCAGGACAGTTTAAAATTCACTATATCCGTGATAAAAACGGACGTATTAAAAATGACATTGTTACAGAGTTTACTGAAGCTCAGATAGAGCAGGCTGTAAATACAAATTATTCTTTTATCAGTGAGCCGGTTCTTACTACTATTGACGGAGATACTGTTCTTTCTGCAAAGGTTTTCAGCCAGATTATAAACTCTCTAGGCCAGCGTAATGGTATTGCGGGAATTGATATCGTCCTTTCCGGACTTGACGGCATGATGGATGGTAATTCAATTTTCCATGGAACTAAATGTGAGTTTATAACTTCAAGTGGAGCTGTTCTTGCCTCTACTAATCATACTGATGCTGGAAATAAATCTACTTTCTTTCTTGATACAAATCTAAAGGCTTATTTTGATCCGGTTTATATAAAGCCAGATGGAAGCCGTGCTAAAGACGGAGATGATATTTCTGACTGTTATATCGATTATTCAACACAAGCCTTTTCAACAAGACTGAATAATCAGGATGTATTTGTAACAATCGTTAAGTGCCAGGTTGATCGTTCTGGAAAAGCCTGGTTCTTTGTTACAACAACTCCGGAAGATGAAATTGACAGTAGTGCCTGGACAACAATCTGGATTATTATTGGAGCCTTTGCACTTCAGATTATAATTGTAATGCTTATTGTTTATGCTGTTGTTACTGGCATCACTAAACCTCTTAAGACTACTGTAGAGGCCCTTCAGAATATCAGTGAAGGTGATGGTGATATGACTGTACGTTTGCACGCTAGACAGAATAATGAAATTGGTGCAATGTGCGAGAGCTTTAACAAGACTATGGATAAGCTTTCTGTTTCCATTAAAGATGTAAAAATCTCCAGCGAAGAAATGGATGAAATTGGAAATGAGCTTAATGAATCAATGAGTCAGACTTCCCAGGCAGTTCTGGATATCACTTCAAGTATTGAAGCTATCCAGGGCCAGATGCAGGATCATGCGGCTGGAGTAGAGGAAGCTCTTTCTGTTGTTAATCAGATTGTTAAGAATATTCAGAAGCTAAATGAAAATATTGAAACTCAAGCTTCGAGTGTAACAGAGTCTTCGGCTTCTATTGAGCAGATGACCGAAAATATTCGTAATGTATCTGCCATTCTTGAGAACAATCGTTCTTCTATGAATCAGCTTGAACAGGCTTCTGAACTTGGTCAGTCACTCATTAACAGCATGGCCGAGCTTTCATCAAAAATCCAGGACCGTTCAAAGAATCTTCAGGAAGCATCTTCTGTTATTCGTAATATTGCGAGCCAGACAAACCTTCTTGCTATGAATGCGGCAATCGAGGCTGCACATGCAGGAGACAGCGGACAGGGCTTCTCTGTAGTTGCCGGCGAAATCCGAAAGCTTGCAGAGGAATCGAACTCTCAGGGTACAAAGATTCAGAATGAACTTAAAGATGTTCAGGATCTTATTAAAACAGTCACAGAATCTACCGCTCAGGTACAAAATCAGTTTAACAGTATCTTTACTCTTACCAAGACTGTAAACGAGCAGGAACTTATTATTAATGAACAGATGCAGCAGCAGAACAAAGGTGGAGAACAAGTTCTCGAACTCATGCGTTCCATTAATGATATTACAGTAAATGTAAAGAATGACTCTGATGAAATGATGGAAGGCAGTAAGCAGGTTTCTTACGAAATGGACCGCATTGCAAGCATGACTACATCTGTAAATACAAACGTTAAGAATATGACAGAAAAGACTGATGCAATTGGAAATCTTTCAAAGAAAGCACATGAATGTGTAGAAAAGAATGTTGAAAGTATTTCTAAGCTGCGTGAAGCAATGAACAAGTTCAAGGTTGAATAGTTTGATGGAGGTGATTTGAAATGAAAAAGATATTTACTGTAATTACTATATTATTGATTTCTATAGCTGCATTTGCACAGGAAGACCCGAGAATCAGCGAAGGCGCATCATTTATCTTCGATGGCTTTGAAAATGGAAATTACTGGATCTGGGCAGGATTTGACTGGGACCAGTATGGTACTTCAAAGATTTCTACTGGTGCAAACATTTCTAAGGACTGGGCCAGCGAAGGAAGCCATTCTCTTGAAATGACTATGGATATAATGGATGCAAAATCAACAAAATCGGCAATCTGGTTTTATGATGGAACCAACGATTTGTCCGGAGCAAAATATATGGTAATGGATTTTTATAATCCTGAAAGATATACCTACAAAATTAACGTTGTAATTCAGGCAACCGATAACTGGAACTGGTGCAGTCTTGAACATTATGACCTTCCAAGAGGGGAGCATACATTTGTCTTTGATCTTACCCGTTATGCAGACAAGCTTCATGATGTCCGCCGTATTGCAATTTACAACGATAGTTCTGATATCCTGATGAAAGAATCTCACTTTTATGTTGATAATATCCGCTTAATAAAGTAGACTTTTTTCATTATGAAAATTGATTCTACTCAGCTTAAGTTCATTCTGGAAAATACGCCTGCCGCACAAAACATTATGCTGGTGGGCAAACACGGAATTGGTAAATCTCGTATCTTAGAAGACTTTTTCGCTGCCCGCGGCGAGAAAGTCGTTACTCTTTTTTTAGGCCAGATGAGTGACCCTGGTGACCTGATTGGTCTTCCACATCTTGATGAGTCAACTGGCCGTACTGAGTTTATGCTGCCATACTGGTTTCCTGTTGACGGTAAACCTGTAGTTTTGTTTCTAGATGAATTAAACCGTGCTCGTCCTGAAGTTCTGCAGACCGTTATGGATTTGACCTTGAACCGTAAGCTTGCCGGTAAGAGTCTGCCAGAGGGCAGCCGCATTATTTCTGCGGTAAACGGGGGTAGTGAGTATCAGTTGACCGATCTGGACCCGGCACTTGTCAGCCGTTTTAATATTTATGAGTTTGCTCCAAGTGTAGAAGACTGGATAAACTGGGCCCGCGAAGAAGGCCTTGATTCCAGAATCATTTCCTTTATCGAAGAGAATCCTGAACTGCTGGATGGGGAAGAAAATTATAGTTCTGAAAATCTTGAACGCAGCCCGGACCGCCGTAGCTGGGAAAGGCTTTCAAAAGTAATAGAGAACTTTACAGAACTTGGGCCGCTTCATCAGTCTATTGTTTCTGGAATTATCGGAGACAAGGCAGCTGCTGACTTTTTTCAGTTTGTAAATAATAAGCGCATTCCTTCTGTAAAAGATCTTATGCAGGTTGATGATCTTGCCGCTTTTCTTGCAGACTTGAGTTTTACAGACTTTACTCAGTTAAACGAAGCAATTTTCCGCTGGCTGGAAGTTCAGGCGCAGAAGACAGCTGATATTAAGGCAGAAAATCTTATCCGCTATTTTGATTATCTGGATAAAAGTAACAAAAAAGAGCTTCAGGCACATTTTGCAAGTCTTGTTTCCGCAGAAAGATATCCTGCTGCCTTGAACTTTATTCTGGAAAAGACACCTGAACTTTATAAAAAGCTTTTGGATTTGAGCTCAGAACTGTAGGTTTTTATGACTTCTGAAAAGCGTCTCTCGGCAATTATAAAAAACTGGTTTATTACCGAGCCTCTCTTATTTTCTGTGGTAACGACTCATCATCTTGTTATGAATGACGCGCTGACTGTTCCAATGCGAACCGGTCGTCATTGCATTGAGTTTTCCGAGCTGCTTACCAAAGAGCTTAGTGAGCCTGAACTAACTGATTTTTTGAAAATCGAAGCCTACAGAATTTTATTAAAGCATCCTTACGCACGTCAGCCGTATAAGGCAAATCCTACGGCGCTTCAGCTTGCAAGTGATGTAATTCTTTCAAAATATTTTACACCTCCAAGTGGAATCGAAACTGCGGGTGTGGTATATCTTAAAAGCCAGGCCTGGCGTTTTTCTACGCTGGATTTTCCGCTTGGTAAGCGCTGGGCTGATACTGATGAACTGCGTTTTTACCAGAGAAATCTTCAGGTAGACCGGGCAACAGGTCTTTTGAAAACTGTAGATGATTTGACCTTTGAGCAGTGGTATAAGAGGCTTTTATTTTTAATCCGTGAAACCTCTGCGGGTGGCGGTGAAGCGAGCGGGGCTGGTGCTCTATCTGATTATGACTTAACGGCTGTTACCGAAAGTGCTGAGCTTTGGCAGGAAGACGAAAATGCCCAGAACCAGATTAATGACAAAATCAAAAAAGCAGAAATTGAAGAGGGCTGGGGAGAGACTGGCGGAAACTTACAGCGCCAGCTTGCCGAAGATATTGATTTTTCCTTTGATTACCGTCGTGCCCTTACAAGATTCAGGGCAAATATCGTTAGCGTAAACCGCCGGCTCACAAGAATGAAGCCCAGCCGCCGCTATGGCTTTGCCGCTATGGGGAGCCGCTACGAACGCAAGGCTGACATTCTGATTGCCGTAGATGTCAGCGGCTCAATCACAGACGAAAGCTTTGCCCGCTTTTATCATGCAATCAAGAACTTTTTCTTTCTGAAGATTATTGAAAATATAGATTTGATCTTTTTTGATGTTAATCTTAAAAATACGAGTCCGATAAAGTTTACAAAAAATCTCAGCCTTTCAGAAATTACAGGACGAGGCGGTACAAACTTTCAGCCGCCAATAGACTATTTTCTGGAAAATCGCAGCCGTTATTCCGGCATGATAATTTTTACAGACGGAGAAGGGGAAGTTCCAAAGATAAAGCATAGCACAGGTAATTCAGCTATTCTCTGGATTTTAGATTCCAGCCTTGCCTGGGAAAAATCCCGCTGGTGGATAGAAAGCCTGCCGGGTAACAGTGGAACATTTTTACCATAAGGGAGGATTAAATGCAGAAATATATAGATAACGAAGCAGATTTCTGGAAGGAACATTTTGTTCATCTTCAGCATAAAAATATGGTACGCACAAATGCAACGCCTCTCAAAATGGCAGACTGCAAGGCTGAGTTTGACGCCTTTATTGCCAGACATCCGGATGCAAAGATTTTCTGTGAATACTTTCCGTCTTACTGCACCTTTGAAGTAAACCTCACTTCGACAATCAAGCTCCGTCTCTTCATCCAGAACAATATAAAAGCAAGTATAATGCAAAAGGCAGGCGAGGAATACGTAAAAATCTGCGACGCCAAGTTCCCTTACAACCCGCTGCCCGAGATTTCCGAGTTCCTCGAAAAGCTCCCGGACTACCTGACAGAACTCCACAACACTCTCGAACAAAAATCCCGCAGCCACCGCCGCCAGAAGCTGGCTCTGGAATTCATAAAAGCCTATGCGTCTGCACATCTCAAGGAAGCCTTCCAGATTCAAACTGAAGAAGACGGCACTTTTACCCTGAATTTTCCTGTAAATAATACAAAACTTACAGTCACAGATTTAGATTTTATACAAAAAATCAACTCAATTTGCTAAATAACTTGCATATTTTTGCGTAAAACTGTATATTTTATGTATATTTATGCATTTCTAGGGTAAAGCTAAAAAATTGCTACATCGCAATTTTTTTTAACGCTTTGCTATAGAACACCGCCCGCTCTGACCGGCGGGCTTACACAGGAGGCCCATATGGCAAAGGATAAAGTTGTTTTAGCTTATTCAGGTGGACTTGATACTACTGTAATCATTCCATGGCTCAAGGAAAACTATGACTACGATGTAATCGCAGTTTGTATCGACGTAGGACAGGGAGACGATTGGGAAGCAATCAAATCTCGTGCCCTCAAAACAGGAGCAAGCGCATGTTACGTTGTAGATGCACGTCAGGAATATATTGAAGAATACATCTGGCCGGCTCTCAAGGCTAATGCAGTTTACGAGGATGAATATCTTCTCGGTACATCAACTGCACGTCCTCTTATCGGAAAAATCCTTGTAGAATATGCACGTCAGGAAAAGGCAGTTGCAATCTGCCACGGTGCTACAGGTAAGGGAAATGATCAGGTTCGCTTTGAGTTTGCAATCAAAGCCTTCGCTCCAGATATCAAAGTTATTGCTGCTTGGCGTGACGACAAATGGAATATGGACAGCCGCGATGCAGAAATCAAATATCTCGAAGACCGCGGTCTCGAAGTTCCAATGAAAAAAGATCAGTCTTACTCACGCGACGAGAACATCTGGCACTTGAGCCACGAAGGTCTCGAACTCGAGAAGACAGAAAACGAGCCAAACTACAAGCACATGCTTAAAAATACAACAGTTCCAGAGGAAGCTCCAAACGACGGTGAATATGTAACCATCGACTTTGAAAAAGGTATTCCAGTTGGACTCAACGGCAAGAAGATGAACTCTCTTGATCTGTTGAACGAACTCAACGTAATCGGTGGACGCAACGGTGTTGGTCTAGTTGATATCTGCGAAAACCGCTTTGTTGGTATGAAGAGCCGTGGTGTTTACGAAACACCGGGTGGAGCAATCCTGTACTTCGCTCACAGAATGATGGATCACATCTGTCTTGACCGCGAAACCTACCACTACAAGCAGCAGGTAAGCCTCCGCATGGCAGAGCTTATTTACGAAGGAAAGTGGTTCACAACTCTTATGGATTCCTGCATGGCATTCATGGACAAGGCAGAAGAAACTGTAACTGGTTGGGCAAAGGTAAAAGTAGTGAAGGGTGCAATCCGTGGTGCGGGTAGCGGTTCTAAATACAGCCTCTACAACGAATCAATAGCTTCATTCACAACTGGTGAGCTTTACAACCACAAGGATGCTCAGGGCTTCATTACACTCGCAGGACTTCCACTCAAGGTTCGCGCTATGATGGAGCAGCAGGTAGGCGAAGGTCAGGCTATTGCCGAGAGCAAGAACCTGAAGAAGCGTCCTACTGAATAATGCTGAACAATAGATTCTAGAGAATACAAGCCGACTCTTTATGAGCCGGCTTTTTTTTTGACAAAACACAGTTTTATGTAACATAATTATATCAGCTGTGTGTTATATATAGAGACTACTTTTTTTAAGGAGGAAACAGCTATGAAAAAACTTATTGTTATCCTATTTCTTTTCTCGATTTTTATAGGAAATGCTTTTTCCAGCGAAACTGTAGAAGTAAAAGTAAATAAAAGCAGCAGCAGTAGCAGCAACCAGATTTTCAAAAATGAAGCCTATTTAAGTTTAGGAACTGTATCGGCCGTCGGTTTATTCGGTGGTATGTTTGTTGGTCTTGCAGATGCAATAGCTGATGCAAACAGAGAGGCTGATGATGGCGAGCCTTTTGAAGCCTATTCTATAGGGCTCGGCTATAACCTGTTTTTGTGGGATACCCTTGGCGTGGGTGGCTTTCTGAATTTTGAAAAATTCGGCCAGTTGAGTTTCGTTTCAGCACAGGCCAAGCTTACACTGCAATACGGTTTTACGCATTTTAAGTTTTATCATGCTGTAAGCGGAGGCGCACTGTTTATTGGTGATTCTGCTGTCAGTCCTATATTTGATGTTACGGTATTGGGCTTAAAGCTTGATTTTGATGATTTCAACATCTTTGTAGAGGGCTGTGTTCCTTCTACCGCCTTCTTAAAAGCAGGCTTCTCATATTATTACTAGTTATTTCTTCTTTAAGATAATAATTGTAATATCATCCTTCTGCGGCTCATTGCCAATGAAGGTGAGAATATCGCTTACAATGCAGTTAACCTGTGTTGTAAGCGGTCTGTCTGCATTTCTGAAAATTGATTTAAGAAGTCTGTCCTTTCCAAAATCTTCGCCGTCTGCATTAGTAGCTTCGGTAGCACCATCAGTAAAGAAAATCAGCTCATCACCGCGATTCATTTCTACTGTATGAGAAACAAAATTTGTCGGGATATCAG
>JAEEGJ010028953.1_pt1 | contig 10970 bp, 3 predicted proteins | sample 8958761 | NCBI WGS metagenome assembly JAEEGJ01 (sample SAMN16246546, study PRJNA631951) | gut metagenome | biome: gut microbiome; feature: rumen; material: RS-attached | host: Bos | place: Iran: Karaj | collected 2018-10
ACATCTACAAGAGTTCCGGGAAGGAAATCTGTATCTCCGCTCTCATCAATTCTTACCTTCTTGAGCATCTGACGAACAATAACCTCGATGTGCTTGTCGCAGATATCAACACCCTGAAGACGATATACTCTCTGAACCTCTCTAAGGAGATAATCCTGAACTGCACGGATTCCCTTGATCTTGAGAAGATCATGAGGATTTACAGAACCTTCTGTAAGCTCATCACCTGCTTCGATGTTTGTATCATCTAATACCTTGATACGTGATCCGTAAGGAATGAGGTAAGCCTTAGACTCGCCTGTCTCCTCATTGGTAACTACAACTTCACGCTTCTTCTTGGTATCTCTGATCTCTACATGGCCTTCAAGCTCTGAAATGATTGCAAGTCCCTTAGGCTTTCTAGCCTCGAAAAGCTCCTCTACACGAGGAAGACCCTGTGTGATATCTCCACCGGCAACACCACCAGTGTGGAATGTTCTCATAGTAAGCTGTGTACCAGGCTCACCGATTGACTGAGCTGCGATGATACCTACTGCCTCACCTACCTGAACAGCCTCACCTGTTGCCATGTTAGCACCGTAGCACTTAGCACAGATTCCGTTGTGTGAACGGCATGTAAGTATTGTACGGATCTTAACTGCCTCAACAGGCTGTCCCTTAGAGTTGACACCAACTGAAAGGATCTTAGCGGCACGGGATGGTGTGATCATGTGATTCTTCTTAACGATCACGTTTCCATCTTTATCCTTGATAGTCTCGCAGGAATATCTTCCTGTGATTCTGTCCTTTAATGGCTCGATTGTTTCCTTGCCGTCCATGAATGCCTTAACGGTCATTCCCGGGATAACTTCCTTGTCTGCACAGCAGTCGATATCACGGATGATAAGTTCCTGTGATACGTCAACCATTCGACGTGTAAGGTATCCTGAGTCGGCAGTACGAAGAGCTGTATCTGACAGACCCTTACGAGCTCCGTGAGCTGACATGAAGTATTCCAGAACGTCCAGACCTTCACGGAAGTTTGACTTGATAGGAAGCTCGATGGTACGTCCGGTTGTATCAGCCATAAGTCCACGCATACCGGCCAGCTGCTTGATCTGCTGGTTACTACCACGGGCACCGGAGTCAGCCATCATGTAAATGTTGTTGTACTTGTCCAGACCTGCAAGAAGCACATCTGTAAGAGCCTTATCGGTCTCCATCCAGGTATCAACAACTGCACGATAACGCTCTTCGTCTGTGATAAGACCACGGCGGTAGTTGGCAGCGATCTTGTCAACTGTTGCCTGAGCCTCGTCCAGCATCTCCTGCTTCTGAGGAGGCACGGTCATATCAGCGATTGAAACGGTCATGGCAGCACGGGTTGAATAGTGATAACCTGTTGCCTTTATGTTGTCCAGAACTTCTGCTGTAGCAAAGGTTCCGTGTGTGTTGATGATAGCGGTGACAATCTGCTTAAGCTGCTTCTTGCCAACCATGAAATCAACTTCCAGTTTGAAGAAGTTGTCAGGATCTGATCTGTCTACAAAGCCAAGATCCTGGGGAATGATCTCGTTGAAGAGGAATCTACCAAGAGTAGACTCAACCATTCCTGTAAGTGTCTCTCCCTCAGCATTCTTTTTGTCCATACGGATCTTGATCCTGGTCTGGAGAGTTAAGTATCCATTCTCATAAGCAAGGATAGCTTCGTCAACGTTCTTGAAGTACTTGCCTTCGCCAAGAGCTCCGGGTCTCTCCTGAGTCAGATAGTAGATACCCAGTACCATATCCTGTGTAGGAACGTTTACAGGGCCACCGTCTGAAGGCTTCAGAAGGTTGTTAGGTGAGAGCATAAGGAATCTGCACTCTGCCTGAGCTTCTACTGACAGAGGAAGGTGCACAGCCATCTGGTCACCGTCGAAGTCAGCGTTGAAAGGTGTACATGCAAGAGGGTGAAGCTTAATAGCCTTACCTTCTACAAGAATAGGCTCAAATGCCTGGATACCAAGTCTGTGAAGTGTGGGAGCACGGTTAAGCATAACAGGATGCTCCTTGATAACGTCCTCAAGGACGTCCCAAACCTGCTCATCAAGACGCTCTACAAGCTTCTTGGCATTCTTAATATTCTGTGAAATTCCTCTGGATACAAGCTCCTTCATAACGAAAGGCTTGAACAGCTCGATAGCCATTTCCTTAGGAAGACCACACTGATAAATCTTAAGTTCAGGTCCTACAACGATAACGGAACGTCCTGAATAGTCAACACGCTTACCAAGAAGGTTCTGACGGAAACGTCCGCTCTTACCTTTGAGCATGTCTGAAAGAGACTTAAGAGCTCTGTTTCCGGGTCCGGTAACAGGTCTTCCTCTTCTACCGTTATCGATAAGTGCATCAACAGCTTCCTGAAGCATTCTCTTCTCGTTACGAACGATGATGTCAGGAGCACCGAGATCAAGAAGTCTCTTAAGTCGGTTATTTCTGTTGATAATTCTTCTGTAAAGATCGTTAAGATCTGATGTAGCAAAACGTCCACCGTCAAGCTGTACCATAGGACGAAGATCCGGTGGGATTACAGGGATGCAATCCATGATCATCCATGCAGGGTCATTACCTGACTCTCTGAAAGCTTCTACAACTTCCAGTCTCTTGATGATTCTTGCTCTCTTCTGTCCGCTTGATGTATCAAGGCCTTCCTTGAGCTCTTTGTACTCAGCCTCAAGGTCGATAGCCTGAAGAAGTTCCTTAATGGACTCAGCACCCATTCCTGCGCGGAACTTGCTGCCGAACTCTTCTCTTGCATCCTGGAACTCTTTCTCTGAGAGAACCTGCTTGTACTCCAGTGTTGTATCACCTGGATCAAGTACTATATAGGAAGCGAAGTAAAGAACCTTCTCAAGTACACGGGGTGAAAGGTCAAGGATAAGTCCCATTCTGCTGGGAATTCCCTTGAAGTACCAAATGTGTGATACAGGAGCTGCAAGCTCGATGTATCCCATTCTCTCACGACGTACGCTGCTCTTTGTGATCTCAACACCACATCTGTCGCAGACAACGCCCTTATATCTAATCTTTTTATACTTACCGCAGTGGCACTCCCAATCCTTGGTTGGTCCAAAGATTCTTTCGCAGAACAGACCGTCCTTCTCAGGCTTAAGTGTTCTGTAGTTGATGGTCTCAGGCTTTGTTACCTCACCTCTGTTCTCCTCATCAACCTTGTGGGCCCAGCTCCTGATCTTCTCAGGAGATGCAAGGCCAATCTTGATTGAATCAAAGGTCATAGGCTGATAAGTCTGCTGCTGTGATGGTCTACCACTTGAAGCTTCATTTATTGCTTTATTCATAGTTGAATCAGACATTCGTTAACCTCTTTTCTGTAAGTAGTCGTTAATTACCGGTTAATCAATTACTCGTCAAAAGACTCTTCAGCGTCCTCAAATGACTCATCAGAATCAAAATCATCTACCTGCTCATCTTCGAGTTCGCCTTCATCGTTGAAACTCTGTTTTGTAAAGCCGTTAGCTTCAAATGACTCCTGCTTGTAATCGCGTCCTGATGTATCGCCTTCGATCTCGTAGCGGTAATCAGAATCTGTGTAATCAACGCTCTCCATGATCTCTACCTCAGTATTGTCCTCGCGAAGAACCTTGATATCCAGACCAAGTGACTGGAGCTCTTTCAAAAGAACCTTGAATGACTCAGGCACGCCTGGCTCAGGGATGTTGTCTCCCTTGATGATTGCTTCGTAAGTCTTAACACGACCGATAACATCGTCAGACTTAACTGTAAGGATTTCCTGAAGTGTATAAGCTGCACCGTAAGCCTCAAGTGCCCAAACTTCCATCTCTCCGAAACGCTGTCCACCGAACTGAGCTTTTCCACCCAGAGGCTGCTGTGTTACCAGTGAGTAAGGACCTGTTGAACGAGCGTGGATCTTATCGTCAACGAGGTGGTGGAGCTTAAGGTAATGCATGTGTCCGATTGTTGTAGGGCTGTCAAACTTCTGTCCGGTTCTACCGTCGCGAAGCTGTACCTTTCCGTCTGATCTGATCGGAACGCCCTTCCAAAGCTCTCTGTGATCTCTGTTATCTGACAGATACTGCATGATCTCAGGATCTACAAGATCTTTGTATTTAGCTTCGAACTCTTCCCATGTGCTGTTAACGTAATCGTTAGCAAGCTCAAGAGTATCCTGAATATCTATCTCGTTTGCACCGTCGAAAATAGGTGTTGCGATGTTAAATCCAAGTGCCTTGGCAGCAAGTGAAAGGTGAATCTCCAGGACCTGTCCGATATTCATACGGGAAGGAACGCCCAGAGGATTAAGCACGATATCAAGTGGTCTGCCGTTAGGAAGATATGGCATATCCTCTATAGGAAGAACTCTTGAAACGACACCCTTGTTACCGTGACGGCCGGCCATCTTATCACCTACAGAGATCTTTCTCTTCTGTGCGATATAGATTCTGACTGCCTGGTTTACACCGGGTGAAAGCTCATCACCGTTCTCTCTTGTGAATACCTTGGCATCAACTACGATACCGTACTCACCGTGAGGAACCTTAAGGGATGTATCCCTTACTTCTCTTGCCTTCTCACCGAAGATAGCACGAAGGAGTCTCTCCTCAGCTGTAAGCTCTGTCTCTCCCTTAGGAGTAACCTTACCAACAAGGATATCACCGGCACGAACCTCAGCACCGATACGAATGATACCACGATCATCAAGATCCTTAAGGGCATCATCACCTACACCGGGAACGTCACGTGTGATCTCTTCAGGTCCGAGCTTAGTCTCACGGGCCTCTGCCTCGTACTCTTCAATATGTACAGATGTAAATACATCGTCTCTTACAAGTCTCTCTGAAAGAAGAACAGCGTCCTCGTAGTTGTAACCTTCCCATGTCATGAATCCGATGAGAGGGTTCTTACCAAGACCAAGCTCTCCCTGTGATGTTGAAGGACCATCAGCGATAACCTGACCGGCCTCAACATGGTCGCCCTTGAAGACGATAGGTCTCTGGTTGTAGCAGTTACTCTGGTTTGATCTCTGGAACTTAATGAGGTGGAACTCTTCCTTCTCACCGTCATCGTAAGTCATCTGGATGAGCTTACTGTCTACGAAATCAACAGTTCCGGCCTTTCTTGCAACAACGCAAACGCCTGAGTCAACTGCTGCCTTTCTCTCCATACCTGTTCCAACCGCAGGAGCCTCTGTTGTTAAAAGAGGTACTGCCTGACGCTGCATGTTTGATCCCATCAGCGCACGGTTAGCATCGTCGTTCTCAAGGAACGGGATAAGTGCTGTAGCAACTGAGAATACCATACGAGGTGATACGTCCATGTACTCGAACATTGTCTTAGGATACTCAGAAGTCTCATCCTTATATCTTCCTGATACAGTCTTCTTCTTGAAGTGTCCTTCCTCATCAAGAGGAGTGTTCGCCTGAGCTACATGGTAGTTATCCTCTTCGTCAGCAGTAAGGTACTCAACCTCATCTGTTACTCTTGGATTCTCAGGATCTGACATATCTACCTTACGATAAGGTGCCTCAACAAATCCGTAGTCGTTAACTCTTGCATAGCTTGCAAGTGAGTTGATAAGACCGATGTTAGGACCTTCAGGTGTCTCGATAGGGCACATACGTCCATAGTGTGTATAGTGAACGTCTCGAACCTCGAATCCGGCTCTGTCTCTTGAAAGACCACCGGGTCCCAAAGCTGAAAGACGTCTCTTGTGAGTAAGCTCACCAAGAGGGTTGTTCTGATCCATGAACTGAGACAGCTGTGATGAACCAAAGAACTCTTTTACAGCAGCCTGTACAGGCTTGATGTTGATAAGAGTCTGAGGTGAGATCTCCTCAGTGTCATGTGTTGTCATTCTCTCACGAACAACTCTCTCAAGTCTTGAAAGACCGATACGATACTGATTCTGTAAAAGCTCACCTACGCAGCGGATACGTCTGTTGCCCAGGTGGTCGATGTCATCATCGTTACCGATTCCGTACTCAAGATGAATATTATAGTTAATGGAAGCAATGATATCTTCCTTAGTGATGTGCTTAGGAATAAGCTCGTGTACACGCTTCTTGATGGTCTCAGCAAGGCCCTCAGGATCGTTCTTAACTGTGTACTCCTCAAGGATTTCCTTAAGAACAGGATAGTAAACGTTCTCAGTAATTCCGAGCTGCTCAGGATCACACTCGATGAAGTGTGTGATGTCTACCATCATATTAGAAAGAACCTTAACGTTTCTCTCCTCTTCCTGAAGAATTACATAAGGAATAGCCGCATCCTGGATCTCAGTTGCAAGGGCACGGTCAACCTTTGTGCCTGCAGCAGCGATCATCTCGCCTGTTGTCTCATCAACAACATCCTCAGCGAGAACATGTCCGTTGATACGGTTCTTGAAGTGAAGCTTCTTATTGAATTTATATCTTCCTACCTTAGCAAGGTCATATCTTCTTGGATCGAAGAACATTGCTGTGATAAGGCTCTCAGCGCTCTCTACTGAAAGAGGCTCGCCGGGACGGATTTTTCTGTACAGCTCAAGAAGACCACTCTGGTAATCGGTTGAAGAATCCTTGGAGAAACTTCCCTGGATCTTGGGCTCATCGCCAAAGAGTTCAAGAATCTCCTCGTTTGTACCGATTCCAAGTGCTCTGATAAGAACGGTTACAGGAACCTTTCTTGTTCTGTCTACTCTTGCGTAGAAGACATCGTTAGGATCGGTCTCATACTCAAGCCATGCACCTCTGTTAGGAATAACTGTGCAAGCCATGAGCTCTTTTCCGATCTTATCGTATGTAATATCGTAATAGATACCGGGTGAACGTACGAGCTGGCTGACAATAACACGCTCAGCACCGTTGATAACGAAAGTTCCGGTAGCTGTCATGAGAGGCAGGTCACCCATGAAAATTTCATGCTCTGTGATCTCGTCCTTCTCCTTGTTGTGAAGACGAACTTTAACCTTCAATGGAGCTGCGAATGTAGCGTCTCGCTCTTTACACTTCTCGATAGTGTTCTTGTTCTTATCGATTTCATCCTCGCAAAGCTTAAAATCGACAAATTCCAGACTGAGCTTCCCACTGTAGTCCTCAATAGGAGAAATATCGTCGAAGACTTCCTTTAAGCCTTCGTCGAGGAACCACTGATAAGAGTTCTTCTGAACTTCGATCAGGTTAGGCATCTCCAGGACTTCCTTCTGGCGCTGGAAACTCATTCGTAAGTTTTTACCAGAGCCGGTAGGATGTAATCTGTTTTTTTCCATTGACATTCACCCCGTTCTTTAATATTTTAAGTGATTAAATGAGTCACCTTAATAAGCGCACTAAAAAAATGCGCAAAAAGACCCACTTCACCACAATAGTGCATTGTCCATTGTACGGCAAGTTGAAGTGGGTGTCAAGCACTTTTTTCAAATATGTACCACGCGATATACGGATTGCTCCGCAAAAAGCGCTCCCGCAATCCTACGTCCATCACGCTGTGGGAGTATCACTAAACTCATACTTCGTTAAGTGATACTGGCCTTGGAATCCGCACTAACGCGCTACTTCCTCATGTATGTTAGGTTCTCAAAGTCATACACTTAAGATTATGCAAGCATAACTTAAGCATATGACCTTGATAACCATTATCACTCATTGTAACACAACAATCCCTTTATCCACAAGCCTTTGCAAGGTCTTTAGGATGCCAAGCTTGGCGTGTGGCCATGTAAGACCGCCCTGGAAGAAAACAGAATACGGTTCCTTGATGGGGCCGTCAGCTGAAAGTTCAATTGATGAACCTGAAATAAAGGCTCCTGCAGCCATGATAACCTGAGCGTCGTATCCCGGCATATCCCATGGCTCGGGGGCAACGAAACTGTCAACGGGTGCTGCAGCCTGAACACCTTCACAAAATGCTATTACACCTTCGGGTTTTCCAAAGGTTACAGCCTGTATTATATCAAAACGATCTTCTGTTGCATTCGGAACAACATCAAATCCAAGCTTCTCATAAATGTTTGCAGCAAAGATTGCACCCTTAAGGGCTGAAGCTGTAACGGTAGGCGCCAAAAAGAATCCCTGACAAAACTGAGGAAGTATTCCGAGGGATGCCCCGACTTCCTTGCCAAGGCCCGGTGAAGTGAGCCTGAAAGCAGCATTTTCAACGCATTCTTTTTTACCTGCAATATAACCGCCTATTGGCGCAAGTCCGCCACCCGGGTTCTTGATAAGAGAACCAACAACCATATCCGCACCTACATCGGTCGGCTCAATGGTCTCAACAAACTCACCATAGCAGTTATCAACCATGCAGATAGCTTCAGGCTTGATTTCTTTTATAAAACCGATAAGTTCTCCAATCCTCTCGACTGAGAGCGTAGGCCTGGTCTGATATCCCTTGGATCTCTGGATTGTTACAAGCTTAATGTTTTTATTTGTCAAAAGAGCTTTTTTAATGTTTTCAAAATCAAAACTTCCGTCAGGAAGAAGATCAACCTGAGTATAGTCAATACCGTATTCTTTAAGTGAACCCTTTGATGGTCTGATGCCTATAACCTCTTCAAGAGTGTCATAGGGTTTGCCTACAGGGGAAAAGAGCATGTCACCGGGGCGAAGGTTACTCATAAGAGCAAGAGCAAGCGCATGAGTTCCGCATGTTATCTGGGGTCTTACAAGCGCATCTTCTGTATGAAAGACTGAAGCATAAACTGCTTCAAGCTTCTCTCTTCCGATATCGTTATAACCGTAGCCTGTGGTTCCCAAAAGGCATGCTTCGCTTACTTTGTTCTCCTGCATGGCCTTGATGACTTTAAGCTGGTTGTACTCAGCTGTCTCATCGATTTTTTCAAACCGCTCTTTAAGACCATCAAGAATATCCTGACCAAATTTAACTACTTTTTCTGAAATTCCAAGTTCTTCGTAAATCTTATTGTTCATAAATCCTAATCATCTCTTTCAAAATCTTTTCATCGTCTCTGTCAAATTCCTGTTTCTCGACCCAGATAACATCTCTCTCTCGTTTAAACCAGGTGAGCTGTCGCTTGGCAAAATGCCTTGTGTTTCTCTTAATAAGGTAAACGGCTCTTTCAAGATCATATTCACCTTCAAGATAGCCTATCATCTCACGGTAACCAAGTCCCTGCATAGAAGTTGCATCTCTTGGAATATCCATAGAAATGAGTTCTTTAACTTCCTGTTCAAGGCCCTCTTCTATCATCTGATCAACACGCTTTTCAATTCTTGAATACAGAACAGATCTGTCGTCAGTCAGGACAAAATATTTAAAATCATACGGAGATGTTCTTCCATGTTGTTCAGTATTGTGCTGAGAGATCTTTTTACCGGTCTTTTTGTAATATTCAAGCGCACGTATTACACGCTTGGAATTGTTCTCATGGATAGCCTCGGCAGATTCGGGATCAACAGCCTTCAGTTCTTCATGCAAAACATGAACACCCTCTGTTCTGGCCCTTTCTTCCAATTCGTGTCTATAGCTCTCATCTTCATCAGTCTCGGTAAAATCAATGTCATAAAGAACAGCCTGAATATAGAAGCCTGTTCCGCCTACAAGGATCGGAACCTTTCCTCTTGCCGATATCTCCTCAATCTTCTCTTTCACGAGCTTTTGGAACATAAAGACATTGAAATCTTCCGTTGGCTCGAGAAAATCAATAAGATGATGAGGAACACCTCCCATTTTCTCAGGGCTTAACTTATCTGTTCCGATATTCATATATTTATACACCTGCATAGAATCAGCGGAGATTATCTCTCCGCCAAGTCTCTTTGCAAGTTCTATTGATAATTTTGATTTTCCTACTGCTGTAGGACCGGTTAGAACAACGAGTTTTTGCATATTACTCCACAACTCTCTTAAACTTCTTGTCAATCTCGTATTTACTCATGGAAATAATGGTTGGCCTACCATGAGGACAGTTATACGGATTATCAAGTGTTAAAAGCTCATCTAAAAGAGCTTCAAGTTCCTCTCTTGTCATGCTGGTATTACCCTTGACTGAAGCCTTACAAGCCATACTGGCAATCTTGTAATTTATCAGGTCAGGTGTCCTTGAAAGACTTGTCTCATGTGTAAGCTCATCAAGAATTTCAAGGAACATATCTTTTACACTGCTTGCACCAAAAAGATCTACAGGAATAGCGCGCATTGCATATTCGTGGCCACCGAAGTTCTCGATATTAAATCCAAGCTTCTCGAAATACTGTCTGTAGGACAAAAACATCTCTTCTTCCTGGGAAGATAGTGTCACGATTACAGGAGGATTTACCATCTGAGAAAGCATGTCGCCTGATTTAAAGCGTTTTATCATTCTCTCATAATTGACCTTTTCGTGAGCTGCGTGCTGGTCAACCATATACATTTTGTCTTTGAAGCCAATTATCCAGTAGGTTCCAAAGATCTGACCGAGAATCTCATATTCTTTGACATTTTCTTTTGAAAGAATCTTCTCGTCAAAGAGGTTGAGCTGCATTGGCTTTTCAACAACAATAGCATCCTGCTGCTTGATGATTGGTGATGGATGTTCATTTTTTTCTGCCTTAGAACCATCTGAATCACCAAATATTCTGGTCCAAACAGCAGATTTATTTGTATCTTCAATTTTGATAGGCTGCGCAGTTACGCCTTTTGCATATACAGGTTCGCTCTCAACGATTTTGTGTTCTTCAAATCTAAGCTTTTCAAAAGGCTCAGGAGCTACTGTTTTTTCTGTTTTTTCATCCTTAGGAGCTTCTGGTTCGTCAAAATCAATTGAGAAACCTTTATTATCGCTATCTAAATTACTATCACTTTTGCTGAATGCTTTTAGCTTTCCTGCAGCTGCAAAAGAATTTTCGCCATTTCCTTTTCTGTACTGATCAAGGAGCCTTCTATCATCCTGAAGTGTCTGCCTTGCTTTCTCCTCTTCAGCCTTGGCGGCTGCGATTCTCTCAGCCTGTATCTTGGCATCAGCCTTTGCATCAAGAAGAGCATCCGGAATCATC
>JAEEGJ010028954.1_pt1 | contig 10970 bp, 7 predicted proteins | sample 8958761 | NCBI WGS metagenome assembly JAEEGJ01 (sample SAMN16246546, study PRJNA631951) | gut metagenome | biome: gut microbiome; feature: rumen; material: RS-attached | host: Bos | place: Iran: Karaj | collected 2018-10
TCAACAACCGCAAACTCCGTGACTGCCGCATCCACCTCAACACCAACCATGAGAAACGCCTCGAAAGCACCATCTTCATTACCGAGGGCGACTCCGCCTCGGGAAGCATCACCAAGAGCCGCGACGTGCAGACCCAGGCCGTGTTCAGCCTACGCGGCAAGCCACTCAACTGCTTGGGCATGACCAAGAAAGTGTGTTACGAAAACGAGGAGTTCAACCTGCTGCAAGCCGCCTTGAACATCGATGAGGACATCGAGAATCTGCGCTACAATAACATCGTCATCGCTACCGATGCCGATGTCGACGGCATGCACATCCGCCTGCTGATGCTCACCTTCTTCCTGCAGTTCTATCCCGACCTGGTACGCAACGGCCATGTCTATATCCTACAGACCCCGCTGTTCCGTGTGCGCAACAAGAAGGAGACTTACTATTGCTACACCGACGAGGAACGTATCGCCGCCAAGGAAAAATGCGGCAAGCAGGCCGAAATCACTCGATTCAAAGGTCTGGGCGAAATATCTCCCGACGAGTTCCGTGGCTTCATTGGTCCCAACATGCGCCTCGAGCCGGTCATCCTTCGCTACGACTTCGGCATCAAGGAGTTGTTGGAATACTACATGGGCAAGAACACCATGGAACGGCAGAAGTTTATCATCGACAATCTTAGGATTGAGGATGATTCGGAGATGGATAAGATGTAAATTTTCTTCATAAACTATCATATAATGCAATAATTTCCTATTTTTGCAGTCTCAAATGATAGTTTGTTATGACGAAATCAACAAAAGGTACACTACTTCCCAGAAAACTCTCCAAGAATCTCGCCATTGTTGGGGAGCAAATCAAATTGGCCCGACTAAGGCGTGACCTGAGCATAGCACAAGTGGCCGAACGTGCCACATGCTCACAATTATCGGTGATGCGTGTTGAGAAAGGGGCACCTACTGTGGCGATTGGGATCTACTTACGTGTGTTGTACGCATTGCAGTTAGACGAAGACATTCTCTTGTTGGCACAAAAAGATGAAATTGGACGAAATTTGCAAGACCTGGACTTGAGGCGTCGCCAAAGGGCATCAAAAAAGACTGAATGATGGAAAAACTTCAAGTATATGCGGATTTCGACTGGCTTAACGATCCTGTTTTGGTCGGCACACTAAGTCATGAAATGCTTAGGGGAACGCCTTCATACGGTTTTTCTTTCGACACGGAATGGCTGCGCTTGTGCCGTTCCACGCTATTAAGTGGCGACTTAATGAATTTCTCAGGCGACCAATACAAATCAGGCGAGATTTTCGGTTGTTTTGGCGATGCCATGCCCGACCGTTGGGGTAAAAGGCTGATTGACAAAAGAGAAAGGATAAAAGCCGAACAAGAAAAGCGCATCCCAAGAACTTTTACCGACTATGATTACTTGACTCAATTGGATGACTTTTCACGGATGGGTGCTTTTCGTTTCAAACAGAATGATGTATTCATTGGAACTTCAGAGCAAGACTTACGTGTGCCGCCATTGACCAGCCTCCGCGAGTTTGTTTTCATGGCACATGAGTATGAAAGGAACGAACAATCAGGACGATCTATAAGAGAAGAATGGCTAGAAAACCTCTTCCGTCAAGGCTCTTCTTTGGGTGGCGCGCGGCCCAAAGCCAATGTCATGGATGAAAAAGGTCGTCTTTGCATCGCCAAGATCCCTTCGTTTTCCGACGACTACGACGTTGCCCTATGGGAGCATTTTGCTCATGTGATGGCCAGAAAAGTTGGCATTAATGCCGCCGAAACCCGATTGTTGAAACTTGATGGCGTAAAATATCACACTCTGTTGTCTCGTCGTTTCGACCGAACCGACGATGGCCGTCGCAGGCATTTCGCCTCTGCCTTGACTTTGGCCAACCTCAAAGATGGGGATAATGATTCCACAGGACACGGCTATCTGGATATTGTGGACATCATCATCGGTCCGACAGGGATTGCTGACACAGGCGCGATGCTGAAAGAACTGTATCGCCGAGTGGCATTCAACATCTGCATTGGCAATCATGACGATCATTTCAGGAACCACGGATTTCTTTTAGGCAAAAAAGGATGGCAACTGTCGCCCGCCTACGACCTGAACCCAACCAACATGACGACGCAGAGTTTGTTGATTTCATCAAACACCAATGAGTCGTCCTTAGAGATACTACTTGATGCTTGCGAAGAATACATGATAGACAAGAAGGAGGCTGAAGCGATTATCCGAGAAGTGAAGCAAGGTTTAATGAAATGGAGAATCACAGCGAATCAATGCCAAATCCCGAAAGTTGAGCAGGAGAGGTTCGCTCGGAGATTTGAACAAGCGATTAGGTAACAAGATCATTTTCTAGGCAATGAATTGATATTATCCAAGAAATCCTTCTCCACTTGGCTCAATGTGCGTTGCTGGTATTTCTTGTATTCATTGGTCGCGTGGTCAATGGCTTGTTGATGCGAAACTTTCCCTGCGCCTTGTAGCAGTTTTTCACCGCTCATCGTCAGAATTTGGTCCAAATGTGCCGCCCAATCTTTCATGGTCATGGTTTGCTGACGCTCGGCTTGTCGTTCCGCAAAGTCCAAATATCCCGAAACAATCTGCCCCATAGCTCGCAATTCCTTCTCGTCCAGATAATTCTTTGCTATGACTGCATCTTTCAAATGCGGTCGGTCACCTTCAAATGTCGTCAAGCCCATGAACTCTTTTTCGGCATCGGCGCGGCTTACAATGACTTCAGCAGCCGTCTGACCGTGAACTGCATAATGAATCTTGTTTTGCACTCGTTTGAAAAACTCAATGGAAATGTCGGCTTTTGGGTCGTAGTCGATGCTGGTGGCGTATATATCAAGCACTTGCCTGTAAAACACCTTTTCGGACGAGCGGATGTCGCGGATGCGTTCGATGAGTTCTTTCCAATAGCCGCCACCGCCAAGGTTTTTCAGGCGGTTGTCGTCGAGGGCGAAGCCTTTGCGAATATACTCATTAAGCACAGCTGTGGCCCAAATGCGAAATTTGGTGGCTTTAGCCGAATTAACGCGGTAACCAACTGAGATAATCATGTCAAGATTATAAAAGTCAATTTGTTCTTCTATCTCACCTCTTATACCTCTATTTACGACAGTTGCAAATTTTGCAACAGTCGTTTCTTGTCGAAGTTCTCCCTCTTCAAACACATTCTTAATGTGTCTGGAGATGGTCGATTTGTTACGTTGAAACAATTCTGCCATCTGATCAAGGCTGAGCCACACCGTCTCATCCTGCAGCCTCACCTCAATACGCGACTCCCCATCTGGAGTCTGATATAATAATATTTGTCCTTTGTCTATTTCCATATTCATATTCTGTTTTCAAAGTCACACATTATATTTCACATCAGCCATCATACTTCATACATCCGACATCATTCATCCATATTCCGTTTGCAAAGTTACATCAATTATTTCGAAATGATCACAAGAACCGTCTCTGTGATTTGGTTTATATGTAACAAAAGCGCTCGGGCACTGTCCGCTACTGAAAGAACGCAAGTACCCCCTCTATAACTCTCAGAAAACTATTCTGAACTCACCACTTACCTCATTCTCATTTCCGTCCCAATTGTCCATCAAAGTAAAAGAGAATGTTCCTTCCGTAGCATATCCGTCTTCTCTACCATAAACCGTACTAGCAAGAGGAGATTTACATTTGAAAACCTTTTTGATTATAAGGGAACCAGAAGTGACAGTCCTATTTTTCATATTACCTCCAGTAATATTCATACCAACATTTTCGTCAAAATAATCATCTTGTGTCTTCCTAATCGTAATGTCATATGATCCTTCTGATTTCGGGAAGAGTGTTTGCAAGTCCTTGCTGACAAAACCTGCATAGATAGCTAAATTCATGGCGTCTTGGTATGAAATCATAATATGGTCTGCAATGCCTCCATAATAGTAGACATCCGCTCCATGATAAGAATAAGTATCCCAATAGGCAAAATAATCCGATCCCCAATATTCGTAATCTTGCGGCTCCCCATTAATGAATACACGAAAGTATTGCTCGACATAAGAACTGTCACCGCCTCCGTTATTCACGTCTTCATCATCACCACCGCAAGCGGTAAAACCAAACGCTGCAACCATCATGGCCAGCATCGTCAAAGTTGAATAGATCTTTTTCATATCAATATATTTAATTAGTGTTCTTTTATTTAATAAAACTATCCAAACGCTTTTTTATATCTTCGAACTTAGTATTCAAATCCAATGTTCTGATAAAGAGTGTATAACCATCTCTGTGAGTTATCTTTGCATCCTCAAAGACATCCTCTTTTGTCTTGGCATATAGCAACATGCCGTCAACGTTATGATGATGGTCTTTGTCATATTGATCTACATAGGTACGAATCTGATAGAGGTGACTATTACGCAGAGTCTTCTTGTCATATTGCTCTTGCATGATCTTAGAGTAATATTTTGTATCGATTATCAGTGTCCGCTCTCCCTTATTCAATACAATATCCGACTGCATAATAGGCAGAATAGCAGTATCCGTGGCCTCTTCATCAATATTCCACCCAATTTGCGCTGCATTGGCTTTTAATTCAGGATAATGTTTCTTATAATACTCAAGAACAAACCTCTCAAACAGTCTACACATATGGTCATCAGAGAACTCTGGCATCTTGAAATCACCTTTTTCTGTAGTAAGTAGCCATTCGTTAAGAATGAAATAGCAGATATAAAGCAGCATCCGGTAATTCCTATTATTACGATCAAAACGTAAGGCTTTCCAACGAATAGTGTGGATGTCAATGGGGTCTACATTCTGGAAGAAGAGCATCAGCTGTTTAAGCTTAGCCTTCTTATCTTTCTTCACTTCCGTATGTCTGATAAGTATTGAGGCTGTTGTCACTAAGATCTGATTATAGACATTGTTCTCAGACAATTCATCATATTCGCAGTTTATCTTTTTACAATGACGAAGGCGATTGTTGATAGTGCCATTGATTTCAATCTTTCCTCTCACAGTCAGCATCGACTCATTCATAGAAATGTATTCTTTATATAATCCTTGCTTTAACTGATAAGAGATACCTCTGGCAAGTAATTCTGCGAAGAGGTCATAGATGTCATCAAAATCCTCCTTGTCAACTTCGGTATAGTTATTCTTCCTAAGCTCTTGGAAAGCATAGGCTAACATATAGTAGATGTTACGAATCAATATGCTTTTGTCTTCTGTCATTTCAGGACGTTTCTCAGTTTCTGAGCCTCTTGGTTGAATCGCTCATCATTATCAAACCAATACTCTCTAAGCATTGGGATGATATCATATTCCACAATGTTTTCCAAATTGTAGTGGTATCCTAAGTTGCAGAGGTAGCTGTGGCCAATACAGAAGCCAGACCCAAGGGAATCGTCATCTTCTATTACTTTGTTAAGTTCAATGATGGCTTTCACAAGTTTGTTTAGATAGGGGTCTGTCAGTTTCTGAATATACTCACTAAATTGTGGAGATTCGAATCCGGGCTTCATCTCGAAGAAACTGAATCTACGACGCAATGCATAATCTATCATAGCCAGCGAACGATCGGCTGTATTCATCATGCCTATGATATAAAGGTTAGATGGTACCGCAAACATCTCGTCTTTATATGCCAACTGGATTGGCTTGTCTCGATAGTCGTTTTCTATAAGCATCAGTAGTTCGCCAAATATCTTACTAAGATTACCACGATTAATCTCATCTATGATAAAGAAGTATTGATGCTCACTATCAGCTGCAGCACGCTTACAGAAACGGTAGAATATCCCGTTTTTCAACTCGAAACCACCTTCTTCGTTTGGTTTGTAACCCATCACGAAATCCTCATAGCTGTAGTTCTGGTGGAACTGCACCTGCATCACTCTGCTATCATCTTTCTCACCCATTATAGCATAAGCGAGCCTTTTGGCTGCAAAGGTCTTACCTACGCCTGGCGCTCCTTGCAGTATCAGGTTCTTCTTTCTGAGAAGCAGGCTTTCAAGCCTTTCATAATCGAGATAACTGACATAAACTTCATCAAGGAAAATCGACTTGGTGTATTTTTCTTTCTTCTCCTGTTTGGGAATAGGATTGTCTCCACGTACCAATTCCATAATGATGTCGTATTCGTCAGCCGTGACTTTGAAGAAAGAACCTTGCTGATTCTTCATATACTCCATATTTTCAAGACCAGGAATGAACTTCAATGTAGAAAAGTCTATTGGAGTGGGGAGCGTTTCTGTATTCTTGAATGAAATTGTTTGGCCATCACTGCTTTTTGAAATCGTCAAAAGATTAACGATTTGTTTGGTAGGTGTTGATTCGTAACCAATAACAACATCACCAACATTGGCGTCTAAGAAGTTCTGAAAAACCTTTCGCTTATTTCCATTTTCATTATATAGCGTATATTGTTGCTCTTCACCAACTTTCATTCCAGACAGACTCCATATCTTAGGATTACCAACAAGCCACCAATACTGCTTGTCTGTTGTCTCTGCCGGCTGCTCATTTTTGCCATCAATCAATTGATTCAATTTCTCAACATAATCAGTGTATGGCGTAATGTTGGTTAATGTCTTCATTGCATTCTTTCCAATAGCATCCCATTCGCCAACGTTAGTCCACTTTACTTTTCTAATATGCTTAAAGTCAGTTAGATTATCGTTGAACATATAGTCAGATTCTACAATTCCACGCCCAATGATTTTGTTCATTCCTCTTTTTGCAAAAACAACATCGCCAGGTTTCATCTCATTTGCAAATTGCCATACTGCCAATGAGTCATTTACCGCAGAACCGTCTGTTGGATAATGCTTCTTGACTGCATCTCTCATTTCTTCTCGTGATGCATATTCAGACAAATCACCCATATCGTCCCAGCCTATGCACATGAGACCTGCATTAGTGCATAAAGGCCATTTCGATGCTTTCTCCCCTGGTGAGTAAAGCCAATATGCTTTAGAACCATCTTTTGGAAGGTCTCGTTTACTTGCTCCTTCATTTTGGACATAAGCGCCATATGAGAACTCTGCATAATTGGTACAATCAATAGTTCCTGATTGCATTTTTTCATCAAGGCGTTTCATTATCCCTTCATACTCTTTATAAGGAACAAATTTACCATCAAAAGTAGCAATGCCCAAAGAAACCAACTTTGCCTTATTGTTGCCATCTAATGCCAGATACTTGTCTGGACGAACCCAGAACAGGCCCATTGTGATGTTGTATTTGATAAGGTACTGACCATTAAGAGCATCATATGCTTTCTCAATATCTTTGTCGAGAACTGCGCACTCGAAAACATTCCAAAGCCTTTCTATATCGCCATCTTCCCTATTTACCTCAAAAGCCATAAAATTTGATAACATATTGTTCACTTCTGGCACACCAGAGAAGTCTTGAGGAGCAGGTACAGATATATTCAAGTAGTTCTTGAACTTTTTACACAGTTCCACTTTCTTATCGTACGCAATGCCACGATTGATAATTGCCATTACCGTAAATGGATCAGTGTCAGGAACTCGCCTTCCATCAGGAGCATCCTTAAAATGCTTAATCAAACTACCGTCAATATTGCTATAAATCCAATCTACTAACGGTTTCCTATTGCTTCTAAACTGCAAAAGTTTCTGAGCAAACTCTTTATAAAATGGAATCCAAGTAAATGCCATATTTTTATATTTTAGGATTTCTTATTTGCTAATTCTTGATAGAGCTTGAAAAGCTCAGCCACACATTGGCTTTCTGTAAATGTAGACTTGACAGAGAATCCATAGGCTTGCATCACAGCACGGTCGTTCTCTTGATGAGCCTTATGAAGATTGGGCGGCATGTATACAGGATCATATAGATCAGCAAGGCATACGCCTGGGTTATTCTCTCTCGCAGAAATGATACCCTGAGCTGTTTGCTCAATTCTCTGCCGCTGTTCTTCTGTTGGACTAGGCCAAGGGAAATTATTATAGACAACACTATTAGAGTAACGATAATCTGATTTAAGCCTACCGCAAACGATACGCATCCATGCCATATGCACGTTAGACATCAATACTCCCAAATGATATAGTGTTGCCTCCGGTACAATATAGACCTGATTAGATGCTATTGTCTCTGGAGTGAGATACATCATAGGGATATAGCGTCGTTTCTCTGAACAGACAGTTGGCACAGCGAGATATTTTGTGTTAGGCTGTCGTATTTCGGCAAAAAGCATCGGTGTATCAGCTAACATAACAGTATTTTTTCGACTACTCGATGCTCTCCATTGCTGAACGCGCTCGACTTTCTCTCTAATAATAGTATTCTTTGCATAGAGATTCAACGGAACATCTTTCAGCCAGACACACCACCGTGGTATTGCATGCAGCATTTCCTGAGCACCAATAAATGGACGAAGGAATTGTTTTATTGAAGGATCACGCCTTAATAAATCTTCATATTCAGTACTATTAATTGTAAAATTGCCATCATCAAGAGCAAAGCTACCATAGTTCATTGATGAAACATTGCATAGCGGGTTATTACGTTTGTCAATGAAAACGTCGGGACCTTCTGTCAGGTACGCATTAATATGATTTACCTGTTTCTTCTGGTCATTATCAAAAATATATCTTCTTTGTGTGTCCACAAAAGAGAGTCCAACAATAACACAGTGGACGTGGGCTTTAAAAGATGCCTCACTATCCCATCGGAAAGTCCGATGAGCGAAGTCAATATGGATGCCCAAATTAAATAATGGCTTCCATAGCGATGCAACCTGTTCACCCTGACAGATACTATTAGTAGAAACAAAAGCAGCACGAGTATTTCTGTTATGATTCATGAGATTAACAGCCCGCATATACCAACAGCAAACATAGTCCATATTACCCACATTTTTCCATTTCGCCCCAAACACATGTATCATGTCTTGTTTTTGAGGCTCTGACATCTGTCGGGCTCCCACAAACGGAGGATTGCCTATGATATAGTCATAATGGATCTCGTATCTCTTCGTGTTTGACTTGAATCCACGCTGATAATCGCCAACAATCAAGTTTGCTTCATTGAGGTCAATCACAGGTTCGCCGACTTTCCAGTTTGCTTCTTCCTCGTAGATAAGATGAGCATTCTTAATATGAATTGTAGGAATGTCATTGGGCAGTTCTATCACATTCCAGTCCATCCTTAGTGCATTACCCTCGCGGATGTTATGGTAGGGCTTCAGGGGCAGGAAGTCGATGTCCTGTTGCACGATGCGCTCCGTCTCAGCCAACATCTGAGCCTCTGAAATCCAAAGGGCGGTGGTGGCAACGGTAACTGCGAAGTCGTTGATCTCGATGCCGTAGAATTGCTGTATGCTCACCTTGATGGGATTCATAAATGCTCCCATCATCGTCTGACCATGATATTTTGCGCGGATGACATCATTTTCCAAACGACGCAGTGATAGATAAGTCTCTGTGAGGAAATTACCACTTCCACAGGCGGGGTCGAGGAAAGTCAGAGATGCAAGTTTCTCTTGAAAAGCATTCAGCTGCTTCACTCTCTGCTTCTCTACTTTCTCTTCTAATATCGCGTCATATTCCTTACGCAGATCATTCAGGAAGAGCGGATCTATCACCTTATGGATGTTCTCAATGCTGGTGTAGTGCATGCCACCGCTGCGGCGCGTCTCAGGATTCAGCGTACTCTCAAATACGGCACCGAAGATTGTCGGAGAGATTTTGCTCCAGTCAAAGTCAAGGCTTGCATTGTGCAGCAAAACCTCGCGCAATTCATCAGTAAACTGTGGTATTTCTATCTGTTCCTCGAAAAGGCCGCCGTTCGTATATGGGAATGCTTTCAGGTCATCCATTAGATAGCGACTTCGCTTTTCTATTGGGGTGTTAAGCACCTCAAACAGACGGATAAGAGCATTACGTAAGTCTTTCGTTTCATAGCTTACAAGATAGTCGTGAAACTGATCTCTGGAGAACACCCCGGCATCTTCTGCATAAAGACAGAACACGATACGGACGCAAAGGATGTTGAGCCAGCGCAGGGCCTCAGGAGAGTTGTCGTCATATTGCTTCAGTAATGCCTCGTAAATCTGACCAACGATCACACCTGCCTTCATCGAAACTTCCATTTCCTTGCTGATGTGTTCGCTTTTCTCGTCGACGAGGAACTTCAGGCGGTAGTACTCTGTTCCCAAGTCCTTCAAGAGTATTTCTTCCGGCTCACTGTTAGGCTGATTCATATCGTAAACCAAGAACGACTTGAAATTGCAAGTCACAACCCATTTGGGATGCTCACTTTGGGGCATATTTACTATGTATAGCTTTGCCTGTAGGAATGGAGTGATATAGCCGTCACCCCTTTTGATAGGTTTGCGAAGGTCGATATTGATGGATTTCTGTTCGATGAGTACTTTGGTCGATGGGATATGCACATCTATGAAGTTCGTGGAGTCCACCATCGAGGCTACTTGTTCTTCATAGCGGAGAAACTCAGGAAGATTTTCTACGCCATACACTGTTGTCAGCAAGTCAGCCCAAAACAACTGACTTTGTCCCCTTTCATAGCCTTTGCCTTCCCAACGTTTAGCAAAATCCGCTGCAGCTGCAGCCATTTGTTTATCTGTCTTCATAGGATATGTAGCAATAATTTCTTGGTTCTATTATAATATGTAGGTGCAAAGATAGTGATTAATTTTGAAACTAAGGAAGATTTTGAGAAAAAAGATAAAATATTCGTCTTGATAGGTCAACTTTTGAGGGAGTTGGCGCGATTTGTCGCCTGTGGAAGTATTTGTCGCTACAAGTTGGAGAAATAAATGCGAGAAAGTTTGTAATGGGGCGAAATATGGTGTAACTTTGCATCAGATTTAAGATTCACGCATAAGTTAGTTAGAGTAAGTTTTCTTTTTCATATTGGTTTTTAGTTATTGGGTTATTGATTAGTTAGTAATTGCTTTGGGCTCGCAG
>JAEEGJ010028960.1_pt1 | contig 10969 bp, 10 predicted proteins | sample 8958761 | NCBI WGS metagenome assembly JAEEGJ01 (sample SAMN16246546, study PRJNA631951) | gut metagenome | biome: gut microbiome; feature: rumen; material: RS-attached | host: Bos | place: Iran: Karaj | collected 2018-10
TTTTCAGAGATGCTCCGGCTCTCCTCCTGTGCGAAGGATGCCATGATGGTCAGCAGCATTTCAGATGCCGCGTCCCCGGTATCGATCCCTTCCTTCTCAAAGTAGAGCTGGACTCCATAACCTTGCAGTTTCCTCACGTAGCTGATGCAGTCCAGAGTGTTGCGGGCAAAACGGCTGATGCTCTTGGTAAGCACGATGTCGATCTTTCCAGCCTCACAGTCTGTAACCAACCGCTGTAGTTCCGTGCGCTTTGCCGTAGAGGTGCCTGAAATGAACCTGTCGGCGTAAACGCCTGCGTCCTCCCATTCCGGGTTTTTCTGGATCAGGTCGCTGTAGTAACTGATCTGGGCGGAGAGGGAATGGAGCATGGCATCCTTGCCGGACGAGACGCGCGCATAGGCCGCCACGCGCTTTCGCTTCTTCAGTATCGGTGCGAAGGACACCTGCGTGATCTCTCTCGCCAATTCCGCCGCCTCCTTTGTATCAATCTTGTAGTAGGATTAAGCCATAGAAACCGCGAAATATCAAGCAATTTCTGCGAAAATGCTGTCTGTGGGAAGTCCGTATTTCAGGGTCAGGATCTGGCAGGCTTTTCGGTAATCGGACTTGCTCAGATCGCCGCGTGTGACCAGCTTTTCGACCAGTCCAAGAGACACATGGTATTGGATCAGGTTATCCGGCGTGTACGGATCGTCGCATGGCGTCGTAGCAGGCACGGCTGCAATATTTTCTCTTCTGATTCCCATAGCTCTCAAACTCCTTCCCGCAGTGCTGACATGTCAGCGTGTAGTATGCTTTTCGGCTGATCGCCTCCGGATGGCTGTTCCACCAGACCATGCGGCAGCGGTCAGAACAGTACTTCTTTTTCCGGCCATTGTCTCCCAGCATGACTCGTTTCCCGCATGTCGGGCAGAGGATCGTGTTCGGGATCTCCGGGTGCCGACGGATATGGGTGCGCACGGTGCTGGCCGGAATCCCTAAGTGCGAAGCGATCTCCGAGGCCTTTGCGCCGGCCAGCCGCATGGCGTTGATCTCATTTTTGATCTGAGTTTTCATTTTGCCCTCTCATTTCCCAAGGGGGAGGAAAGCCATATTGACTCTCCTCCCCAAACCAGTTAACGGACTTCCAGCGCCTTGATGGCTTCCGGGAAGACGAGCTTCGCATCGACCCGCTGGGACACCAGGTACCCGACCTGTCCGTGATCGGCGTAACGCTCCACCAGACGTTTGATCACACGCTTGCCCCGATCGCCAATCCAATAGTAATCGAAATTACCGAACAGGACCGGCCGGGCGCCGGATTCCGGATCGGGCAGGTTTTTCGTCGTGTACACGCGGTATCCGAACAGCGTGTCATAGCCATCTTTCTGAAGATCCGGATTCCAGACATACCGACCGTTGTGAACCCGGATCTTTCTCAGATCCCAATACGTTCTCTCGGACATAACCAGGACCGACTTATCCCGGAACGGCTTTGTGACGGAGTAAATCAGATCCAGGATATCATCCATGGAGATCTTGCCGGCTTCCTCTGTTTCCGTACCGACGGGCGTCTGGTAGACCAGACCCAGCGGCTTCCCGTTCCCATCCCCGGTAAAGAACGCTGCCTCTTCTGCGTCGTTCATTTCCGCCTTGAACAGTTCTGTGATCAGGCTTTCCAGATCCACAGCGGAATCCTCCAGCAGCTCGTCCGAAACCAGGAGGCGGGCTGCCAGCTTGTATGCGCTGATCTCCACCTGGCCGAAGTCGATGTCGCTCACCCGATACGGAGCGTTTTCCGGCATCCAGGTGGCGTTGCCTTCCCCGAGCACGATGGGGATCTTGATCTTCCGTGTGGTCGGGAACACATGGCCGAGCTTACGGAGAATGTTCTGCTCCTCCAGCGCCTGCACCAGCTTCGTCTCATACTCAACGGGGACCAGGTAGCCCCCGGAGCCGTCGCTGCCCTCTTTCAGATCATTCTCCGGGAGACCAGTGTGCATATGCTCCCAGAAGGCGCGCCTGTAGTTCTCCGCTTTGCGGAGCTCTGCCGCCGAGGGCGTTTTCTTTTTGCCGGACATTTCATCCGCCAGAGAATTCAGCTTCTCCATCAGTTCGTCAACCGTTCTCACATTTTCCATTGTCTTTTCTCCTCTCATCTTTGTTTAAAATCTCCGGCCCTCACGTGCGCGGAGCAGACGCTCCATCACATCATCCTGCGGAGTCGGGCCGCTGAGTTCCACAGAACAGTTTTCCTTCACGACCTGGAAGATCTGGAACCAGGCGGCGTTCGCCTGCTTCATGTACTCCCGGCCCATGGTGACATAGGGAGAGGAGACCACGGTCCCCGTCGGCTTCTTCGCCAGAAAGCCATAGTCGGAGACGGCCTCTTCACACTGTACCCAGCGGGCGACACTCATGGCGTACTGCTCGATCTGCTGCGTGGTGACCAGATGATCGCACCGTCGTTCACGCAGCCATTCCCAGGTCTCTTTGAAGATCGCCTCGGCGCAGGTGATGCTGCCGTCCTTCTGCTTCTTCCGGAGATACTCTTTGATCGGCGGCATCTCCGCGCCGTCCAGATTGACTGCTTCGTCTCCGAAGTCGATCACGGACAACTTCCTGCCGCCGGGGTTTCCGCTGGCGAGCTTCTCGCTCACCGCTTTGGCCTTTCGGCCGGAACCGGGACGTGGACCACCCCGATTCGTTCCGTCTTTTGACATGCTTTTCCCTCCATTCACCTGATTTTTTCAGGTTTTTTGTGTTTGAAATCGCTTTTTTCGTGCGCGTGACCCCGCGCCGTTGCCCACATGAGCAGCCGTAGAGATTGAGACCCCCCTATGGGGCCTATTTGGTCGTTTAACGCTTCTGTACGCGATCGGATGTATAATCCCTATCTGCCGCACGCAACCGGCCAGAGGCTCTCTGCGATGGTTTATCGCTTCTCCGCGCTGCCGGCATGATTCTTTTCGTACAGGTCACGGCTAAAGAAGCCGTGCTCATCAAAATCTTCCGGCAGAATCGTTTCCGTGAATGCGCGCAGCTTTTCGACCTCTTCATGGATCTTGTCCTGCGGGACCCGAAGCCTGCTCCCGATCTTTCGGTCCTCTCCGCGCCAGAGATACAGGTTCACAGGCTTGCGCTTGCTGCTCGTGTTCGCGGCGGAGATCTCCACGTTGTAGCCGTTGCCGAAATCCCGGTAGATCACACGCTCCAGGTCCAGCTCCCGGATGATGTACTCCGGGCCGAGCTCACGGCAGAGCTGCCGCATATGCGTCGTCGGCTGGGGCACCGTCCAGATATTGCTCATGTTTTTTCACCTCCCTTCATGACCACGCTCTGGGTAGCAGAGGTAGCAGTACGGGTAGCAGTTCCGTTGAGTACTGCTACCCAGAAAAATCCAGTCATACCAGGGCTTTCAGCCTTCCGGGTAGCAGAGGTAGCAGTAAATCCAACTCCGTATACACATACGTATATATTTCTTTTTCTTCTTTTTTCTTTCTCTTTTCTTATTCTTTTCTCTTTTTTCTCAAAACCGGCTGAGAAGTTGAAAGAACTGCTACTTCTGCTACCCCGAGCTGTCAAACCCTTGCGGCACAAGGCTTTCGACGGGTAGCAGTACATGTTTCTACTGCTACCCCGACTGCTACCTCTGCTACCCGGATCACAGGAATTCCGCGCCGTCATATCCATACTCCCGTGCATACATTTCTTTGGCTTCGAGCGTCAGCGTATATTCCTTATAGTAGGTATTGCCCTTCTGACGCGTGGTGATGTCAGCAAAGCCGGCGCCGAGATGCTCCGCCAGATCCTCCCGGAACTCCCGGGCGGTTTTGGCAAATCCGTTGTTGTTCTCCCGGCACCATGCCTGCTAGACCTTGTAGATCCGGCCAGTGGTGCAGTGGCGGACGATCTTTCCCTGTGGCCAGAGACACATGCACTCCTCAAAGAAGCTCACAACCGTGCTGTTGGTGTCCTTATACTTCTGTCGAGCGGCGGTCACGCTTTCTGGCTCCGAGAAGCGGTAGCCGTTTGTGATGACTGTCTGCAGAGCTGTGATCGCCTTGAAAACAATCCCGTCCCGCTCGGCGTACATCTTGTCCAGCAGCTCCTTGTCCTGTTTCTCCAGCGGGATTACGTTGGGGCAGTCGACCACCATGATCCGGTTGTAGACCCATTGGCCGTCGTCGCCGCCGAACTTCGGCAGCCGGTTCATACAGAACCACAGCAGGCCGTTGTAGGTGTACTGGAACCCCTGTTGTCCCTTAAACTCGGCAAACAGGCTGTCGCCGCCGGTGATCTTCTTGAAGGTCTTCAGTTCATCCACCGTCAGAAAGCTCATGTCCGAGCTGCCGGCCAGCCGCGTCCCATAGATCACACCCGTCCCGAACCGGGCCTCGATCTCCTTCAGGTCGATCCCGATGAAGTTCTCCTTCCCAAGCAGCCGTTCGACCAGGCTCTTGAGCTGGGATTTACCGGTGTCGCCGGCGCCGACAAGAAACAGGGCCTTTTTCATGCGCCAGCCCTTCACATTGGAGATGCAGGCGCCGATGAACTCCAGCAGAAGCTGTTCGACCGCTTTGTCCCCGTTGGTCAGGGTATGCAGATACCGGTCAAAGACGGGCGTGGGCGAAGGCTTCCCCGTCCAGCGACAAGGGATCTGGATGGTGCTGTAGATGGATGGCGTGTGAGGGACTGTTGTCATCCCGCGCGCGTCTACGCGGAGCAGGCAGTTGCTGAAATTGATCAGGGTCTCACAGGCGTCCAGCTCTTCCTGCCCAATGTACTGCAGATCCGTGATGATCTGCTGGTACGCCTCCGTGATAACACGCATCTTGACGAGCTCCGGATCGTACTCTTCTACAAAGCCCTTGATCACGCCTTTGAACATGTCCTCGGCGTAGAGCTTGTACACGCCTCCGTCGTAGACGTATTTCAGCAGCGCCTGTTTGCCGCTGTCCCGGACAAGCAGGTATTTCACATTCTCCCGGACGTACCGGGCCAGGAGCGCCGGAACGACATAGGCTTCTCCGTCGTCGTTGAAGCGGATGAAGTACGGATGCTCCATCTTGGATCGGTGGAAGGTGCCGTTGCAGGCCTCGATGCCTTTCTGGATCGTCGCTTCCCGGTAATCCTCCCGCTCCCATTTCTCCCGCATCAGGGCGGAGGCGCGGAAGACCCGGTCGATCATGTCCGGATCCGGGCCGGTACGGAATGCGATCATGGCGCAGAGCGCGCAGTCGGCCTCGGACTGGGAGCCGTAATCTGAGAAATCCCCGTCCTGGTACAGCTTCCGGAACTTGTCCGCGTTGCCCTGCCGGAGCAGATTGCCCACGACGTCGAACACGGCGTCATGGCTTTTTGCCAGCTTCTTTTCAGCCGGCTTTTCTTGCCGCCGCATATCCTCATCCAGCGTCGCCAGCAGAGCTTCTGTGCAATCCCGCAGCGGCTTTCCCCATATGACGTTCCCAGTGAAGACTGCGAAGCGGTTGGTGATCCCGCCGTAGTACAGCTCCACACCGTTATGGGGATTCTTCATATAGTAGGCCCTGTCCAGTTTGACCCTGCCGTTCGCGTCCGTGCTGGTCGGTATCAGAGACGCATCGCAGCGGCCGTAAATATGAATCCCGCCGCCGCTGACGGAGCGCTCGGCATACGAGTCAAAACGGGTCAGGAGCTTCTGTACCAAGTGATCGTCCAGCTCCCTGTGATCCACGTCCAGAAAGAAATACCCGTCCGGGATCTTGAAGCCGACGCCGTCCATACCATATGTGTCCCTAGCATAGACCGCCTCGTCGTATGTGACCCAGGTATGACTCCAGCTCTCGTCCGAGCCGCTCGGACCGCCGTCAAGTGCGGACCTGGGCACTTTGGTACGCTTTTCCTTCCGGATCTCGAAGCGCCACAGCATCCAGATCTGCTGCCCTTTCAGTTCCTGCATATAATCTTCCATCTCTTCCACCTCCTCTCCGGGGATTTGGGGCTGCGTTCATTCATGGGTAGCGTTGCTGACAAGCCAGGCCTTGAACGCGTCCACCGGGATCAGGATCCTCGTCCCGATCTTCAGGACAGGAAATCCCGGCTGCTTGACAAGCTCGTATGCCTTCGGCAGGCTGATTCCGAGCTGAGTCGCAAGCTCCTGTACGCTTAACGTTGCTTTTTCCATAGCTTTCTCCTTTCTCCAAAATGGGCATACAAAAGCCACCAGCCGAACGCTTGTCCGTATGGTGGCTCTTGCCGTATTTACCTGAGCACGATGGCGGCCCGCCCGCCTGTGCGGATCTGTTCGACCGCGTTATATGCGGTCAGGTCTCTGACTCCGCAGGCGTTGCGCTTGTCGATCCGTTCCTCCTTTTGCTTCAGCTTCCGATTCTTTCGCTGACGATCTCGGTTCTTCATGATCCGTCTCCTTTCATTCCGTTTTTGGGTAGATTTATCCCTTGAAACCTCCAGGAAACGATTCGCGGATCGACATCTGCAGGCGCTGGGGGAATGGATTGAAAACAATTTGCAAGTTGCCTCTTGTTTTCGATGCGATTATATAATACAATCTAACCGAAGGCAAACCTTGTGCGGTTAGATTAATGGTGAGAAATGAGGCGAATTCAAAAATGAAGAGAATAGGGGCAGATCATATAGGATTCAATGAGATCGGTGGCGCAGGCGAGATCGTATACAGAGTCGTACGGTTTAAAAACTATTGCTGCGATATCGATGAGCAGGGAAAGCAGATCGTTCAGCCCTTGATACTCCCCGGTATGGAACCCGTGGAAGGTTTTGACTACGAGCTTAACGGAGCTGAATTGCTGTACAGCCTTGTAAACCTCTACCATGAGATAAATGATCCCGAATTTGTTGCTCCGATCTCGTATAGGATCGCGTCCTGGTGCAAAGCAAATGTCCAGCCCTATGGCCTGAAAATGCTGTCCGCCATGATGGAGGACTACGGAAAGGATTCCTGGCGGGAATGGCCTTTGCTTCAGCGCGAGGCATCTTTTTGGGTCGACGCTTTTACGGATGATCTTTGCTGGCTCGGCGCTACGATGGATTTTTACAGAGCATTGCTTGCAGTGACTGTCGACAAGAATACGCAACCGGCGCGGGACTTGTATTTTGAAGGTAAGCTGGAAGACAGACTCCCGTTTTTTGAGAGCTACCGGAACATAGAAAATGATGGGGAATATATTCAGGCAATTAAGAAGGACTACGGAGAATTGACTGATTACCTCCTCGGCCTGTTTCCGGAGCATCGAATGAAGCTGACAAAGAATCGTAAGACAGGAAAGATCGGGATGTACGGAGATATTGATTCCGTATTCGATCTCGCTTGGTATGCTTTTGCCAGGGAGGTCGCAACAGACGCGCCGCCTCCGGACACGGATCCGGATTCACTGATTCTGTATGGCTCCGGTTCCTATATCTGTTGTCTGAGCTGCGGAAAATATGTAAAAAGAAAAGGGCCGCGGCAGCGTTACTGCGACGACCCTAGTTGTCAGGCGGTTAGAAAACGGATAAATAGTAAGGATTGCTATAACAGGAAGAAAATGAAAAGGGATGATAACACCTGAATTGCCCTGAAGACTGCGGTCGGAAAGCAAGTACGATGAAAAGTCGATAATAGGAAAGCGCAGAAGAGGAGGTCTACAAATCCTCATTCCGCGCTTTCTGTTATGTAAGAAAAGATTCCTTGGATGCGCATCTCACAAAAAACCAACTGCAAGTGTTGTGATTGTAATAGTGACCTTTTGTTTACGCATTGACTGAATGGCTTCGTCAATGCGTATTCTCATTTCTTGTCGTTGCTGCTCTTGAAATAATCGCTAAAGAATCGGTTGTTTATGTTTTGATAAAAAGAGAAAACATCCGAAAAAGTAGAGGCGCAGGCATGTTTGATTTGCCTGCGCCTCGTGAGAAAAGAGAGGAGTGAGAGTATGAGTTTTTTACATCCATTCCGATGGATCCGTCCAGCCGCGGGTGCCAAGGTATTTCTCCAGCGGCATGGCGGCGATCTGCTTCTTGGTAAGGCCCGAGTTCATCATCCGCGCCCAGCCGCCCTCCGCCTTCTGGCCGGTGACGGCGTCGGAGGGGCGCATGAGATTCATCAAGGGCTCGCCGGCCTCAAAGCGACGGGCGTTTTCCCGGATGATGGCGATGGTGGCTGCCTGCCGGTCGGGTACCTGGGGCGTGCAGTGCGGCGTGATGTACACCGCAGGCATGTGCCAAAGCGGAGAATCCGGGGAAAGCGGCTGCTCCTCGAACACGTCCAATCCGGCGCCGGAGAGCGTGCCGTCGTTCAGCGCCTCGATCAAATCTTCCGTGCAGACAAGGCCTCCGCGCGCCATGTTTACGAGAAACGCGCCGGGCTTGACCTGCCGGAAGCTCTCTTTGTTCAGCATGTGCCAGGTCTCGTCGGTCAGCGCGATGGTGAGGATGATAAAGTCCGACTGCCGCAGCAGCGGCTCGACGGTGTCGCCGTTTTTGCCGGAGAGTTTTTGCTCGATATAGTCCAGCCCCTGAATGGGGGAGCGGTTGTAGGCGATGATCCTCATACCGAAGGCGTGCAGACGCTCGGCCAGAAGACGGCCGTTGTTGCCCATGCCGATGATGCCCGCCGTGCGTCCGTAGAGACCGCGCCAGCTCTCGCTGCCCTCCACGCCCCACTGGCCCTTTTCCTGCGCGGCCAGCAGCTCTTTGGTGTGATAGCAGCCCTGGAACATGAAATAGACGGCGTGCTCGGCCAGAACCGGGGCGCTGCGTCCGGCAGCTCCTGTCACGGGGATGCCGCGGGCAAAGACCTCCGGCCGGGCGGAGCCATTGAGCCCGGCATGGTCGCACTGGATCCATTGGAGGCTGTTTTCTCCGAGCAGGCAGGGGTCCACGTCGCCCATCACGATGGCCACATCCGCGTCCCTGACTTCTTCGGCCAGGCGTTCCTTATCATAAAAGTCCACGTAGACGAATTCGGCATCCGGGAAGACCCGGCGCAGATCGTGCATGTTCTGCTTGTTGTACCAGACCGTGGTCACCACTTTGTTGATCTTTGGCATTCATTTTCCCTCCTGCGGCGGTATCGATGATCCTATTATTGCAGATGCCTGACTGCTTGCCCATCCGCAGATTTGTTTTTTTGTTATCGAATTTGTGTATTTCATGATTCCAAATAAGAAAACGAAATTAAAGACAGCATAACGAATATGGAGATTTACCGTCCGGCCTTTGTCCCATAGAATAAAATCACGAAATCAGAAGAAAGCGAGGAGATCGCATGGCACATTGGTGGAACGGATATCCTTGGCGGGTGATCCAGCCGAACTTCCGGGAGATCGACACAAAGAACTTCAACGAGGAAGCGTTTCTTGATTCGCTGAAGGACTTTTCGTGCAACGCCGTGATGCTCAACGCCGCGGGCCTGATCGCGAGCTACCCGACAGAGCTGCAAGACCATAGCCGCAGCGCGTATCTGAACGGCTTCGACCTGAAGCGCCTCGTGGACCGCTGCCATGCGCAGGGCATCAAGGTCATCGCCCGGACGGATTTCTCCAAGATCCCGCTTTCGGTTTACGAACGCCATCCCGACTGGGCTTATCGCAAGCCGGACGGAGAGCCGCTGATCTACAACGGCACCGTACAGACCTGCCTCTCCGGCGGCTATCAGGGCGGATACATGGATGAGATCCTCAAGGAGATGTTCCAAAAGATCCCCTTTGACGGCATCTACTGCAACATGGGCACCGCCACGGGCGTCATCGTGGACTACAGCATGAACCGCCACGGCCCCTGCCAGTGCGAAGCCTGTCGCAGCGCCTTTAAGGCCAAGTACGGCATGGATGTTCCCCTGGAGCTTTCCCGCACAGACAAGGCCAGCATGGTCTACTTCCGTTTCATGCAGGAGCTCTCCAGTGCGCAGAAGAAGCGCATCACTACGCTTTTGCGGGAACTCAATCCCGAGCTCGCCTATTGCTCGGTGGACTATGTGCGGCAGGAATCCAACAGCGAGTTCGGCCGCGAGCTGCCCCACTGGCAGTATCAGGCCTCTTCCAACGCCCGGGCCATTCGCGGCATGGGGCAGGAGGCGGACGTGGCCAATGTGGACTTCATGGGCTTTGCCTACCGCCATGTGGCGGTGAATCCCGCTCTGCAGGAGCTGCGGCTCTGGCAGACACTCTCTAACTTCGGCGGGCTGGACTACTACGTCATGGGCAGGCTCTACGACAAAGAGGACAAGAGCGCCTATCCCCGCGTGCAGAAGGTGTTCCGCTACGCCGCCGCGCACGAGGACGTCTGCTACGGCGTGACCTCCGCGGCGGATACGTTGCTGGTGCGCGAGGCCTACGTGATCCCCAACCCCGAGGAGCGGGGCTGGATCCGGGCGCTGACCGAGAGCCATATTCTCTTCGACGAGGCGCTCTCCGGCGGCCTTGCGAAAATCGACCTGAGCCAATACAAAACGATCATCCTCCCCGAAAAGCCGCGCCTTGCCCCGCCCGCGCTGGAAAAGCTGATGATCTGGGTGCAGCAGGGGGGCGTGCTGCTGATCCCTGCGCTCTATCTGATGCACGATTTCTTCGGCCTGACCGGGATTGCAGCGGCTCACACGGCAGCGGATTTTGGAGCGATCCTGGCAGCTTCCGTTCTCGGCCTTCGAGGATACAGGCAAATCGCGGCTGCCGACAATCTGGTAAATACGTCGTGGAAATGTGACAGTTTTTGACGGGTAGAAACGCGAAGATACATAACCAATAAATTGATACAGTTTTGCCCAGACGGGCGGCCTTTTGACATTGTAAAGGGCCGTCCGTTTTTCTATGATGAAATCAGGGGAAACTCTATTCTGATACGGAGGGAATGCGATGAAAAAACAGAGAAAAGCCAGAGATCCGGAGCATATCGGCTTTAAGGAATGCTTCGGCACAACGACCCTTTCTTTCACCAACGCGCTGACCGGCGTGCTCATGTCGTCCATGCTGATGGTCTACATGACAGAGTATTT
>JAEEGJ010028965.1_pt1 | contig 10967 bp, 7 predicted proteins | sample 8958761 | NCBI WGS metagenome assembly JAEEGJ01 (sample SAMN16246546, study PRJNA631951) | gut metagenome | biome: gut microbiome; feature: rumen; material: RS-attached | host: Bos | place: Iran: Karaj | collected 2018-10
AGGAGGGCTATCATGTATCAGGCAAAAGAAAGCAGATATGAAAAGATGAAATATAACCGCTGCGGCAAGTCAGGGCTTCTGCTTCCCGCCGTATCTTTGGGACTTTGGCACAATTTCGGCGACACCAGCAATTACGGCAACATGGTGGATCTTTGCACAACCGCCTTTGATAACGGCATCACTCACTTCGATCTTGCCAACAACTACGGTCCCGCAGACGGAAGCGCGGAAAAGAACTTTGGCCGTATCTTAAAAGAAAACTTCCTTCCCTACAGGGATGAGATGATCATTTCCACAAAAGCCGGCTATTATATGTGGCCGGGCCCTTACGGCGATCACGGAAGCCGCAAGTATCTGATGGCAAGTATCGACCAGTCCCTTTCTCGAATGGGATTAGAATATGTTGATATATTCTATCATCACAGGCCTGACCCGGACACTCCCTTAGAGGAGACCATGCTGGCTCTTGCGGATATCGTACGGTCCGGCAAAGCCCTCTATGCAGGTCTTTCCAACTATGACGGCAAACGTCTTGAAGACGCTGTAAAGATCCTCGATGAACTCCACGTTCCTTTCATCATCAATCAGAACCGCTACAACATCTTCGACAGAACTATCGAGAAGAACGGCCTTAAAGAGAAGGCAAAAGAGCTGAACAAGGGCATCATCTGCTTCTCACCTCTTGAGCAGGGTCTTTTATCCGACAGATATCTTCAGGGAATTCCTGAGGACAGCAGAGTTCGCACAGACGGAAGATTCCTTCAGGAGAACAGGATCAATGAGGATGTCCTTGCCAAGGTAAGAGCCCTCAACGAAATCGCTTCAAAGCGCGGACAGACTCTTGCAGAGATGGCACTTGCATGGATTCTGAAGGACGGCTATGTAACATCAGTCCTTGTCGGAGCATCCAAGCCTTCACAGATCCTTGACAACATCAAGGCAATTGAGAACATCACATTCTCAGAGGAAGAGTTAAAAGAGATTGACAGAATATCTCAGGGCTGATTCCAAAACAGAAATTGTGTAGGGACAGTAGATTTTTTTCGATTTTATTCAATATTTCGATAAGTGCTACGGTTTCTAAGAGGATTTTCTTCTGGGACAGTAATGCTTGATTGTATTTCACCATGAAATCGGCATTTTCGTACTGTCCAGGAAGAGATTTAGTCAAGAGACAGTTACAGTTATCCAATATTATCAGTAATTTGGCAAGAAGTTACGGTCTCAAAGAAAAAACATTCAATGGACAGTAAGGTTTGATAAAAAAAGAGGTCGCCTGAATAAAATCAGGTGGCCTCTTTTAATCTGTTCCATTCATTTATGACTTTGCCAATATATTTGTAAATCTTGGCGGTTACGACGCCTTTATCATCCTCAAACATTGACTCGATACCTGTAACAGCTCCTGCGCCGGTGGAATCGAAGGAGTAGGCTTTATCGTCAGAAAAATAAAATCTCACGCTGCCTGAGAGCTCATTGCTGGATACTGACTTGTCATAGAGATTAGCCAAATCCCAGGTTTCTTTTACGCAGGCTTTCATAGCGGCATCATCGCCGAGACAGGAGAGCCACCAGGACTTAAGCAGGAGCATGATGGACTGCAATTTATGAAAATATGTCACCTGTCCGGGTTTACTGTATAGCCTTGTGAGGGCTATGTTCATGTCAGCCAGATCGATGGCCTTTTCAAGATCTTTTTTGCGTCCGCTGGCTGCAAGAGTCATGGCCATGTTGGTGATGATCCCGTATTGATCGGCGCATAACCTGATCATGGCTGCTGTTCCGTATTTTAAGGATTCCTCGAATTTGCCGGAGTTCATAAGGACGGAAGCAATGGAGCTGTTGTTACATCCGTCGTAATTGATCTGTTTGAGCTCCTCCAGAGCTTTCTCCGGATCTTTTTTTGTATAGAGCTTCGCAATCCTGTAACGGATGGAATATTCGCTTATCTGCGGATCCGTATTCTGCGAAAGGTGTTCCATACTGCGCTGGTAAAGGCTTATGGATGTATCTCGGTCCCTCTCGTCATCACCTTCTATATATTTAAGGTAAAAGAGCTCTGCGCAGCAATACAGTATCTTGAAGGTGTGAGGATAGCGCACCAGAGCATTGTTTGCTTCACTCACTGCCTCGTCAAATCTGTAGGCATGATACAGGTCTTCTATGGAATCAACCATGTCATCGATATTCTTGGAGGACAGATCAAAGCCCAGTAGTTCATCGACTGAGACATTGAAGAAGTTTGCAAGCTCCATAAGTGTCATGATATCAGGAACGTTGTTTCCGTTCTCCCACTTGGAAACGGCTCCTATGGTCACTCCAAAGGCTTCTGCAAGTCCTTCCTGGGTCAGTCCCATTTCTTTTCTGTGCTTTTTGATGTTTTCTGATAACTTTAATTGCATAGCAACCTCTTTTACATTATTGTTCTTGATCTCATGGAGTAGTTGAAACCGCCGTTCATGAGATTTCTGTAGTTTTCCTGGTCATAGCTCTTATTAGCTGAAAATCCGTTTGTTAAGTTGCTGATCATAGTCTTGAAATTTACCATCTTTGTCATAACCTTCTCCTTTTTCTTGTGTGCTCTCGTGAGCAGTTCTTTGTTATGACTTAATGATACAGGGCTATATAAGGAATATTAACACACTATTTGTACAATTAGTATATAAAAAACTTTCCAATACGGAAAGTGAATTTCATAAAAATTTCATAAGTTTGTAAACGTTTACGCTTTTATTTATTATAGTAATGAAGTAAAATGATAAGTTGTACACAATCTACATTACAGGAATGTGTTAGTTGCGCGATTTTGCGTTATTGGTTTTGAGGAGAATTATGAAGAAACTTGTAGAGATAAAGGATGTATGCAAGATATACAATCCCGGTGAGAACGAAGTCAGGGCACTCAACCATGTGTCACTGACCATAGGCGAGGGCGAGTTCGTTGCAATAATCGGACAGTCCGGTTCCGGCAAATCCACTCTTATGAATATGCTCGGATGCCTTGATACACCCACCAGTGGCAAGTATTTCCTGCATGGCCAGGATGTATCGCACATGACAGATGACGAGCAGTCTGACATAAGAAACAGAGAGATCGGATTTATATTCCAGGGCTTTAACCTGATCCCTTCACTTACTGCGCTTGAAAATGTTGAGCTTCCTCTTATATATAGAGGAGTAAGTAGGAAGGAGAGAGTAAGACTTGCAAGTGCAGCGCTGAACAGCGTAGGTCTTGCAAAGCGTATGACGCACAAGCCAAACGAGATGTCCGGTGGACAGCAGCAGAGAGTTGCCATAGCACGAGCCATAGCTCAGGCTCCCCCGATTCTTCTTGCGGATGAGCCCACAGGTAACCTTGATACCGGCTCGACAAAAGAGATTATCACGATAATAAAAAGGCTCTACCACGAGGGAAGAACCGTTATTATAATCACTCATGACCCCGGCATTGCTAAGCAGGCCAAGAGGATCATAACCATATCCGACGGAATGATCCAGAGTGATATTGCAAATCCTGATTATAAAGATGAAATCTGAAAATAGAAAAAGTTTTGTTAATGAAAGTTTATGGAGGAATTTTGATGTCTGAGAAGGAAAACAAGAATAAGGAAATTCAGGAGACTGTGACTACAGTTCCTGAGGCGAATAATGAAATCAAAGAGACCACCGGTGCTGATATGGAGGTCTACGATGATTACGATGTAACGGATCTTGCCGATTCTGTTAAGAAGAAAAAGAGATTTAAGAAGAGATATGCTGTGATTGGAATAGCAGCTCTTTTGATCGCAGCCTTTGTCATCTATCGCTTAAATGCAGCCAAGAATGCGGTTGTAATGGTAGAAACTCAGGATGTTGCTCTTGGCAGTATTGAGAACATTCTTTCAATCTCAGGTACTGTGCAGAGTGGTGAGACCAAGAATTACTATTCGGATGTTACAGCACCTGTCGAGAAGATCAATGTTAAGGTCGGAGATAAGGTCTCAGAAGGATATGAGCTCTTAACCTATGATACAGAAGCGCTTGATCTTGCACAGCAGAATGCCGAGCTTGCAATCAAGCAGGCCAAAGGTACATACAGTGCAACAGCTGCAGGTGCCACAATAGCAGATTCAGCTGAAAACTATGCTCAGAATATGACTCTTGATCAGATCAACAACAGGATTGATCAGATAACTGATGAAAAAGAGGCTATCCAGAAGCAGATCACTGAAAAGAAGAACAGGATCAGCCAGACAATAGATGAGCTTACCAAGGTTCAGATGGATTACAACCAGAACAGAGTAAGTGATGGCGCAGAAGGATACAATCACTACGACAGAAAAGACAGTGACGGAAATGAGATGTACCTTCAGACACAGGAAGCACTCACTGATGCACAGGCAGCTCTCACAAGAGATCCCGAGATCATTGCATGGCAGGATCAGATCACAGCGCTTACCGATGAAGCAAGCCGCCTTACTTCCGCACGCAGCTTAAAGGTCAGCGGGGGTACCTTAACAGCCCAGAAGGCAGCCCTTGATACAACACAGCTCAATCAGGGTGATACACTTTCTAAGATTGAAGAGGCCAAGGGAGGCATTAAGGCTGAATTTGACGGCGTTGTTACAGCAATCCCCGCAACCGTTGCGGAGGGTGCAACCGTTGCAGCCGGATCACAGATCCTTACCATAGCAAACCTTGAGGATGTACAGGTTACCATTCAGGTTTCAAAGAGTGATCTTCCTAAGATAGCTCTTGGACAGAAGGTTGATGTAACAATAAACGGAAAGCCATATAACGGTGAAGTAACAAAGATTTCCGGAAATGCCACCAAGAACGCAAATGGTGTAGCTGTGGTTGATACTGTTATCAAGGTAACAAACCCTGATTCAGATATTATTTTCGGAGTAGAAGCAAACAATAAGATTCATGCTCAGAAGGCTGACAACACCATCGTTCTTCCCTATGAGTATGTTCAGACAGATTCCACCGGAGATTATGTATACGTCCTTGCTGCAGACAATACTGTTCAGAGAAAAGACGTAGTAATCGGTATCTCAACATCTACAGAAGCTCAGATAACAGAGGGCCTGGAAGTTGGAGATAAGGTAATCACATCGGATGCTTCATTACTTACAGAAGGTATGACTGTAGCTGTAATGCCACAGCAGTAATAAATATGGGAAAGATTTCAGAATATTTAAAAAGTGCAATTAAACAGATAGTAGGCAATGGATACAGAACAATTATGACCATGCTGGGTATCGTCATCGGTATTGCGGCGGTCATCGCGGTGGTTTCTCTTGGAAACGGTATGAGCGCCTATGTAAAGAATTCCCTCAACGACCTTGCAGGAAACTACGGTGTTATCAGCATAAACACTGCCAAGACTGCTGAGAGACTCACGAGAGATGACATGGAAAACATACAGGAAGTGCTTCCTGATGCAAAAGGTGTATCTCCGCAGCTGTCGGTTTACGGCAACGTAAAAGGAAGAAAGAAGACGGTAAACGCCGGCATCAGCGGTGGATCACCGGCTCTTGAGTATTCACTCAGTAACAGTATTGTCAAGGGATCATATTTTACACAGCAGCAGGTTGATTCCGGATCAAGAGTCTGTGTCATGCTGCTGGATGATGCCAAGGAACTGTTCGGAACCGAAGATGCCATAGGCTTTGATGTGGACATAACGGTTTGGGGAAAAACCTCAACCTACACCATAGTAGGCCTTCGTGATCACATGAATGATATGTATCAGTTCCTTATGGCAGGACAGGACTACAGCGCTCAGATAGAGGTTCCTTACACTGCACTTGGAGCCGATTATGATATAAATACCGAGAACTTTGATCAGCTTGTTTTGTTCGATGAACAGGATACCCTCTCACAGTCTGTGGAGGTGGCCAAGGATGTGATTGCCAATGCCCACAACTTAAGGGGCTCATCCGCTCTTACAGCCCAGAGCATGGCGGATTTTTCCGACCAGCTTGATCAGATTCTGGGTTATGCCAGCAAATTCCTTATTCTTGTATCGGTAATCTCACTTATTGTAGGTGGAATCGGCGTTATGAACATTATGCTTGTTTCGGTTACCGAGAGAACAAGGGAGATAGGCATCAGAAAATCAATAGGAGCATCTACCGGAGCCATAATGACACAGTTTCTGGCGGAGGCAGCAATCCTCACATTCCTTGGAGGAATTGTAGGGATAATCCTCGGCATATTGGCTGCTTATATAATCTGTAGTGCCATCGGCTTTGATGTCATAATAACGCCCACGTCTGTTATTGGAGCAGCGGTTTTCTCCGTGATGATAGGTCTTTTCTTCGGAATCTATCCCGCCAGAAAAGCCGCAACAATGAAGCCTATTGATGCGCTTAGATTATAGAATCAATAAAAGGAACTATAAATGGGAACATTTGGAGAGTATATAAAAAGTGCTCTGTCAAGCATCAAAAACAATAAGGGAAGGTCTTTTTTGACCATGCTTGGCATCATCATAGGAATTTCAGCAGTGCTTATTGTGCTCATCATAGGCGATGGCATGAAGGCTACTGTGAACAGCGAGATTGACTCCATGGGAGCCAGTTCTATTTCTGTTTCTTTAGATGACACCAAGACGGATAAAAAATTTACAAGAAGTCAGCTAAAGGATATAGAGGAAAGTATCGATAATATTTATGGTATATCTCCCAGCTTTACGGTATGGGGCAACACAAGCAACAACAGAGGAGAGGCCTTTGAACTCTTTATTTCGGGTGAAAGTGAAGCCTCAGAGACTGCAAGCGGTGTCAAGGTGCTCCACGGAAGATATTACAACGCCTCTGATGTGGAGGATGGAAAGCAGGTTCTTGTAATCAGTCAGACTTTTGCAAGGCATATTTTCGGCTATGAAGAGGTGGTAGGAGAAACACTGGACGTTACCGCTTATGATATCACCAAGGAGTTCACCATAGTAGGAGTAAAAGAGGATACGCCCATTGACATTGCGTTTGCAGGTTTCGGCGAGGACATAATACTTACTGCAAGCGGTCCCTACACGTCCCTTGCTGAGGCATTCAATTTCGATGTGGATGATATGTTTAACTCTTTTACCATCTATCTTGACAGTGAAAACAGGAATGCGGTTCTTGCAAAAACAAGATCAGTGGTGGAGAACATCACCGGCCTCAGGGGAGAGAATGCCGTCAAGATTTCATCGGGCTCAGGCTTTGATCAGACCACCAACAGTATTCTTACCATCATCACTACGGTTGTTGCCATAATTGCAGCGATATCTCTTTTGGTAGGCGGAATCGGAGTTATGAATATCATGACAGTTTCCGTTACTGAGAGAACGAGAGAGATCGGAATCAGGAAGTCTCTCGGAGCAAGAACTTCTTCAATACTTACACAGTTCCTTGCAGAGGCATCAATCCTGACTTTTACCGGCGGTATCATAGGAATTATCTTTGGTATCAGTGTTTCTTTTATCATATGTAAGGTAATTGATTTCACATTTACAGTAAATCCTGTACTGGTACTTGCAGTCGTTGCCATTTCAACCGCCATCGGACTGTTCTTTGGCATTTATCCCGCCAAAAGAGCAGCAAATCTTGATCCTATAGAAGCACTCCGTACTGAGTAAATTTATGGTATACTTAACACTATAAATTGTTTTTTTGGGGTGAATCGTGAGAGAAATTATTGATCAGCTTTTACAGGGGAAATATATGTATGCCCAGAGAAGCCTGGACTTCTCAACGGGCCGTGTTGAGCTGAATTTAGAGCCCGGAGAGATCATCGAGGGCTCTTTTACCATATTTGGACCTGAGAATACGCCGATTTACGGCAAGGTTTCATCAACAGAGATCAGAATGGAAGTCCTCACCGGGGATTTTTCGGGATCCCCTTACGAGGTTTCTTATAGATTCAGTGCCAAGGGAATGTCCCAGGGGGATGTTCTTAAGGGGCAGTTTAAGATCATATCCAATCAGGGAGAATTTGTTCTTCCTTTCGTAGCCACTGTGCGTCTGGACCACATCGCATCCAGCCTCGGTGACATCAAGAATCTGTTTCATTTTGCAAATTTAGCCAAGACAAATTGGGATGAGGCGGTAAGCCTCTTTTATTCGCGTGACTTCATTTCGGTCTTCAAGGGAAACGATGCTCAGTATGAGAGCCTCTACAGAGGCCTGTGCATGGGCAGTGACAACGTTCAGAACGTCGAGGAGTTCCTGATTTCCATCAACAAGAAACAGCCTGTCCAGTTTATGACGGATCAGGAGGAGCTCCAGATTGATTTCACGGGACTTTCCCATGAGCACGGCATTATCCTGACCAGAAACGGCTGGGGATACACACATCTCTTCGCAGATGTGGACGGTGACTTCATTACCCTGGATAAATACGAGATCGGAGAGGATGACTTTACCGGTTCTTCCTGCAGACTCAAGGTAAGGCTGCGCACAGACAAGCTCCATGAGGGCAACAACTTCGGCAGGATCACTTTCCACAATAACTTTGTGAAGGTAGTGCTTCCCGTGACCGTATCTGTTGAACTGGAGCAGAGGCACATGACAGCCGACTATCAGGAGATGAAGAAACTCACGGTAGAGCTGGTCAAGGTCTATGAGAACTTCAGCTGCAAGAAGATCACTTCAAGGGCATGGCTGTCTGAAACCGGCAAGATAATTGCCAAGATGAATGCCATCGACGACAAGGACTTAGAGGTAAGGCTCTACACAGCTCATTATTACATCACAGCCGGCAGGACCAACGAGGGCAAGTGGATCCTTGATCAGGCGGCAAAAGAGGCACTGGAAGCCCCGGGAGATACACTCTACAGCTACTATCTCTACCTGACAACTCTCTGCAGCAGAGAGGATGCCTTCATCAACGATGTTTCCGAGAGACTTGAGGGAATCTTTAGAAGAAACCCTGACAACTGGCGAATTGCCTGGCTCTTACAATATATTTCGGATGAGTACACCACCAGCAGTCCCAGAAAGTGGATGATGCTTGAGGAACAGTTTACACTGGGCTGCAGAAGTCCGATCCTGTACCTTGAGGCCATGAATCTTTTAAATGATTCACCCTCAATCCTGACTCACCTCGATGAATACGAGCTCTACGTTCTTGAGTACGGAGCCAAGAAGCAGATAATCAGCTTAAACCTGATAGACCAGATCGTTTATCTGGCCATTCGTGTCCGCAACTTTGACAAGAGGCTCTTCAGGATCCTTAAGACCTGCTACGAGATCAAGGAGAACGACGAGGTTCTTGAGTCCATCGTCTCGCTCCTTATTAAGGGCGGTAAGACCGAGAGCTTCGCTTTTGAGTGGTACAGAAAAGGCGTTGAGAGAGAACTTCGCATAACAAGGCTCTACGAGTACTACATGATGTCCATCTACACTGATGAGAATGGGCTTCTTCCGTGCGAGATAAACAAGATGGTACTGATGTATTTCTCGTACCAGAGCGACCTTGAATACGACAAGAACGCGATACTTTACAGATATATCCACGAGCACAGGGAGGACTATCCTGAGCTCTACGAGTCATACGTGCCTCAGATCGAGAAGTACCTCATGGCTCAGCTGGACAAGGGCAGAGTTACCAAGGACCTTGGCTATCTTTACAAGAACCTTCTCACAAGACAGATGGTTGACGCAGCCAATGCTTCCAAGGTGCTCTCAGTTCTTTATACCTCACAGATCATTGTCCCGGACAAAAGAGTAAACGGCGTGATCGTAGTCTACGACAAGTGCGAAAGAGAGATGCGCTACCCGGTAGTCGACGGAGAGGCCTTTGTTCCACTTTACGGCAGTGATTACGCAGTTCTTTTGACAGATCACGAGGACAACAGGTATGCATCCAGCATTCCTTACACAAACACAAGGCTCATGCTTCCCGGCAAGCTCGCTTCTTATGCGATTCCGTATATCCAGAAGGGAAAAGAAAATCTGGATCTGTTTTTGTGCGACCTAGGCAAGAACGCCTACACCATCGATATGGACAACGTCGGCAGATACAGAGATCTTGCCGGCTCGGAACTGGTGCGCAAGAGCTGCAGGAATGAGATAAGAGGAAACCTGGTTCACTTCTACTATGACAATGATTTTACAAGGCAGCTCACTGAGTATCTGCTTGATATAAGTCCTGAAGACCTCACAACTACTGAGCGCGGAGAGATTCTGGAACTCATGGTAATGGCAGGGCTTTATGAGAGAGCCCTTGAGTGGGTCAAGGAATATGGAACCTACGGCATAGATGCCAAGGTAATACTGCGCCTTTGCGTAAGGATGCTTGACAGGGGAATGCTTGATTCTGGGGTAAAAGAGCTTGAGATTGCCCACTACTCCTTTGTGAACGGCAAGTATGACGAGCAGCTCCTTAGCTACCTTATTTCCGGATATAACGGAACAATCAAGGAGATGAGAGATATATGGAAGGCATCCGAGTCCTTTGGACTTGATACCTATAACCTTGCCGAGAGAATGCTTGTTCAGATGCTCTTTAGCGGATCCTACATCGGCGAGAAGATCGATGTGTTCAGGAACTATGTAAGTAGCGGAGCCAATACGGACATCGAGATGGCATTCATAACACAGAGTGCCTATGACTATTTCGTTCACGGTACGGTCATCGACAGATATATATTCGACCGCACAGAGAAGCTCACACTTGAGAACATGCGAGTGGCTGAAGTATGCAAGCTGGCATATCTTCGCTATTACGCTACGGATAAGAGGTCAGATGAGGAGATCAACGAGAAGGTTGCTGCCGCCTATATGAGGGAGCTTCTTTCAAAAGATATATTCTTCCCCTTCTATTCGGAGTACGAGGAACTGCTTCCCGATATGGTGCAGTTTATTGATAAGACCATGATAGAGTACAGGACTGTTCCGGGAAGACACTGCATCGTTCATTACAGACTCGATGATGATGCTCTCGGAGAGTACAGAACTGCTGAGATGAAGGAGATGTTCGAAGGTATTTATGTCACA
>JAEEGJ010028966.1_pt1 | contig 10967 bp, 9 predicted proteins | sample 8958761 | NCBI WGS metagenome assembly JAEEGJ01 (sample SAMN16246546, study PRJNA631951) | gut metagenome | biome: gut microbiome; feature: rumen; material: RS-attached | host: Bos | place: Iran: Karaj | collected 2018-10
ATTCGTTCCTGCGAAAAGCGGAATATCCCCACCGAGCGTGTCGTGGCGCTGGCGGACGAAATCGAGCGGGAGCTTCGGAATACGATGGAAAGGGAAGTCACGACGAAGGCCATCGGCGAGCTTGTCATGGAAAAACTGAAAAGTTTCGACGAAGTCGCTTATATCCGTTTCGCGTCCGTCTATCGGAAATTCGCGGACATCAGCATGTTCAAGGAAGAATTGGAAGAACTGCTTCGGTCGCGGGCGGACAAGAACTGACGCGGAGGAAACGGCTTGAATTGGAAATTGAAGGAAAAGCTGGCGGCGCGCCTCTCGCGGGAGCAAGGGCATTATATTTATCCCGCGGGAGGCAGAACCCGGTTTGCCCTGGCTTATCCGAATTCGTATTTCGTCGGGATGTCAAATCTCGGCTTTCATATTGTTTACGACGTTTTGAATCGCAGGCCGGATACCGCGTGCGAGCGTTTTTTTTTGCCCGACGGGCGAGAGCTTGACGAGTATCGGCGAACCCAAACGCCGCTGCTCAGCATGGAGACGCAGTCTCCGCTTGCCGAATTCGCCGTCGTGGGCTTTGCCGTTTCTTTTGAAATGGATTATTTCCATCTCTTGGATATGCTCGCGGCGGGGCGCGTACCCGTGTTGGCGTCGGAGCGCGGCGAGTCGGATCCGCTGGTGATCGCGGGGGGACCCTGCGCGACGTTCAATCCCGAGCCCCTTGCGCTGTTCGTGGACGCCTTCATCATCGGAGAGGGCGAGGAAACGGTTGGGCGTTTTATGGACGCGTATCATGGCGCGAAAGCCGAAGGCGCGGCGCGGAAGGAAATTCTCCGACGTCTTGCTCATATTCCCGGCGTCTATGTGCCGTCGCTGTATGAGCATACCTATAAGGACTCGGGCGCGCTGGACGCCATCCGCCCCGTCGGGGGCGCGCCTCCGCGCGTCGAGCGGCAGTGGGTGAAGAATCTTGACGATTATCCGGCGCATACGGTGGTCGTGACCGACGAGACGGAATTCAATCTGTATCTGATCGAGACGGCTCGGGGCTGCGGGCGCCACTGCCGATTCTGCATGGCCGGGTATTGTTTCCGCAGGCCGAGGAATCGTTCTCTCTCCGTATTGAAGGAAATGGTGAAAGCTGCGAAGGCGTACGGAAAACGGATCGGGCTGATGGGGGCGGCGATTTCCGATTATCCCGAGATCGACGCGCTTTCCGAATACATCCTTTCGGAAGGGCTGACGATGTCGGTGGCCTCTTTTCGCGCGGATTCCGTGACGAAGACGATGATTCGGTCTCTTGCCGAGAGCGGGATGCAGACCATTACCCTTGCGCCGGAAGCGGGCAGCGCGCGGATGCGTGCCGTCGTCAACAAGGGCATCGAGGAAGAGCATCTGTTTCGCGCGATGGATCTCGGCATGTCGGCGGGAATTCGCCATTACCGTTTGTATATCATGATCGGGCTGCCTTATGAGACCGACGAGGATATCGATGCGATCGCGGAACTGGCGAACCGGCTCAAGGATTATTTGGAGGCGCACGCCAGCAAGGGAACGCTGACGCTCAGCGTCAATCCTTTCATCCCGAAGCCGTTTACGCCGTTCCAGTGGGTGCCCATGGCGGACAAAAAATATGTCGAGGCGGCGTTCAAGCGGTTGAAAAAACTGGCGTATTCCCGCAAAGGCGTCGAGTTGATTGCCGAACCGGTAAAGTCCGCTTACATTCAAGGCGTCCTTGCCCGCGGTGACCGCCGCGTCTCCGGTGCGCTTTACCGCGCGCATCAAATGGGAGGCTCGAAAGCGTTTCATCGTGCCATGAAAGAGGAAGGCTTAGAAGAGGCGTTTTACTTGCATCGGGAATATGGGCGGCGGGACGCGCTTCCGTGGGACGTTCTCGATATGGGGATAAAAAAAGAGTATCTTTACGAGGAATGGAAACGCGCCGGACGATTGGAGGCAACGATACCGTGCTTTGACGGATGTCGCCGCTGCGGCGTCTGCGAGGGGTGAGGTGACGCATGGCTTTCGTATTGCATAAAGATGATACCGGCGCGGAGCGTTACGGGACGTTTTCGATATTTCCGGCGGCGGTCGTTCATGCAGTATCTACGCGTCACGGCGGCGTGAGCATGCCGCCGTATGATTCGATGAATCTTGCGCTGCACGTTGGGGACGACGCGGCGGACGTCGTGGAAAACCGCCGTCGTTTTCTCGGTCTGCTCGGTCTTGATTTCGAGCGATTGACGACGCCGGAGCAGGTCCACGGCGACAATATCGTGCGCGTCGGCGAGGCCGAGGCGGGGCGCGGTCGACTCTCCTATGCGGATGCGATACCGGAAACGGACGCGTTGATGACGGACGTGCCGGGAATTCCGCTGATGCTTTGTTTTGCGGACTGCACGCCGATTCTGCTGTTCGATCCCGTACACCGTGCGGCGGCAATCGCTCACGGCGGATGGAAAGGAACGGTTCGCTCGATTGCGGCGAAAACGGTCCGCGCCATGGGCGACGCTTACGGCACGCGCCCCGAGGATTGCTTTGCGGGTATCGGCCCGGCCATCGGACCGTGCTGTTATGAGGTCGGCGGCGAAGTGGCGGACGAATTTCGCCAAGCGTTTCCGCAATTCGCGGAGGATATCCTGTCGGAGGAAAACGGGAAAATCCGTCTTGATTTGTGGCAGGCGAACCGGTTGCAGTTAGAGGACGCGGGGCTTTTGCCCGAGCATATTGACGTGGCGGGCGTTTGCACTTCGTGCCATGCGCGGACGTTTTATTCCTATCGGGCGGAAGGGCCGACGATTGGACGTATCGCGGCGGTCATGGCGATTCGATGAGGTGAAAGGGGAAAGAGAAATGAGTGATATTGCGGAACAGCTTCACGCGGTGGAGCGGGAAATAGAGGCGGCAAAAGAGCGTCGACGCGCAGGAAAAGACGAGTCGGTGGGATTGATTGCCGTGACGAAAAACCACGGCGTCGAGGCGATGCGCGAAGCCATCGACGCGGGGGCGGCCATTATCGGCGAGAACCGCGTGCAGGAGGCGGCGCAAAAAAAAGAAACGCTGGAACGAAGCGTTTCGTGGCATTTGATCGGACATTTGCAGACGAACAAGGCGAAGCAGGCGGTAAGGCTTTTCGACCTGATTCATTCCGTAGACAGCGAGCATCTCTTGACGGCGGTGAACGACGCCGCGCAGAAAATCCATAAGGTGCAGGATATTCTGATACAGGTCAATCTGGCGCAGGAGGACAGCAAATTCGGAATCTATAAGGAAGATTTGCCGATCCTCGTGCAAAAGGCGGACATGATGAAAAACGTGCATCTCGTCGGGCTCATGTGCATTGCGCCGAATTACGAGGACGTGGAGGAATGTCGCCCGCTGTTTCGCGAGATGCGCGAGATTTTCGACCGCCTGAGAGATTTCCCGTTGTTCTCCTCCGAAATGAAATACCTGTCGATGGGCATGACTCACGATTACAAGATCGCCGTCGAAGAAGGGGCGAATCTTGTCCGCGTCGGCACGGCGATTTTCGGGGCAAGGCAATACTAATGGAAAAAAGACTGCCGCGAGGCAGTCTTTTTTGACGATTGTTTTTCGATTTCATAAATAATGTTTCCGAAAATCCTCGACCATTTTCGGCAGATTGCTCGGCAGTATCCGCATGTCGTAGCCGATCAAAAGCGGGGAGGTGGGGAAGCGGGGCATGATTTTTGCCGCGATTTTTTCGCCCAAATGATAGAAAAAGATATTGTAGCTGTCCTGGCTTCTTTTAAAGCGGTCGCGTACATAGGCGACCGTTTTTTGCAGCAGATCGGCGAAAATGTCAGGGACGTCGGGCGTGGAAATGAGATTGAATTCGCCGAATCCGATACGGGGATATGTGGCTGCGTTCAGCAGGACGCCGTTTTCCTCGACGATGGGAAGGCCGTCGAAATCCTCTTCCTCGCCGGGGAACAGGGATGGGTCGGCGTCGTAAAAACCCACAAGCTGCATGTGGGCGTGGCGCATGGTGCCGCCGGACAGGTGTCCGTGGTTCCTGAAGAAAATCACGGCGGTGTATTTTCCGCTGGCTTCAAATCCGCGCCAGGTATCGACGCCGAAACGGACAACGCGGCGCATGTGTTCCGGCGTATAGTCGGGCATATCGACGCCGCAGCGGTCGGTCTCTATCAATACGAATTGGTCGGCGTCGGAGAGGACGTTGTATTTATTTTTGAGCAGGATGATGCCGCCCTCGCCGGTGGAGAGGATGTCGGTTAATCCTTCCGGATGGCAGAAGGGACAGGCGTTTTCCTTGTTCAGGATGTTTTCCGGTTTGTTGCGTCCGACGGAAATGTCGAATCGAATCCGATTGATTTTCATTGAAATCCCTCAAATTTCTTGATTTGACTGGAAACAACGGCGGATAAATGATATAATCTTCCTTATGTATGGGACGAGTATCAAACCATATTATTTTTGACATATTTATTATATAGTAAACGGGCTTTTTTGCAAAGAGAAGGGTGGTGACGGCAATGGAGGAAGAAAATAAGTCCACGAAGGGCGAATCCCTGATGAAGGGCACGTTTATCCTTACGATTGCCGGCATCGTCGTAAAGATTATCGGCTCGCTGAACTGGATTTTCGTGTCCCGGGTTTTGGGCGGAGAAGGCATCGGTCTGTACCAGATGGCGTTTCCGATTTACTTTTTCGCGCTTTCCGTTTCGACGGCCGGCGTGCCGGTGGCGATTTCCATTATCACGGCGGAGCGTGTGGCGGTCAAGGATATTTGGGGCGCGCGGCGCGTGTTCCGCATTTCCATGGCGCTGATGTTGGTGACGGGCGTTTTGTTCTCGCTCCTGACGTATTTCGGCGCGGGCTGGCTGATTGAATATCAATTCATTCGCGATCCTCGCGCTTATTATTCCGTCGTAGTACTGGCGCCGGCGATTTTCTTCGTAACCCTTTTAGCAAGTTCCCGCGGGTATTTGCAGGGCTGGCAGCGCATGACGCCGACGGCGGTCTCGCAGATCGTCGAGCAGATTTTCCGCGTGATCACGATGGTGCTTTTGGCGCGGCTGTTCCTGCCGCAGGGGCTTGAATACGCGGCGGCGGGCGCAAGTTTCGGCGCCTGCGCCGGCGCGATAACGGGTCTGATCGTTCTGGTCTGGTACCATTGGCAGCTTGACCGCGATATCAGCCGTGACTATACGCCGGAGGAGCTCCTGCCGAAGCCGGAGATGGAGCAGGAATCCTGCTGGAAGATATTGCATCGCCTGTTCAAGCTGGCGCTCCCCGTGTCGGCGGCGAGCATCATGCTTCCCGTGGTGTCGAATCTCGATCTCGCCATCGTGCCGCAGCGTCTCGAAGTTGCGGGCTATACGGTCAACCAGGCGACGGAGCTTTTCGGGTACTTGACGGGGATGGCGGTGCCGCTGGTAAATCTTTCCACGATTATTACGGCGTCGCTGGCGGTCAGTATCATTCCGGCGCTTTCCGAGGCCCGGGCGGTGGGGGACAAGGCGCGCATTTACGAGCAGTCCGCCGCAGGCATTCGCATCTCGCATTTCGTTTGTTTCCCGGCGTTCATCATTGTGCTGATGCTGGCGACGCCGATTTCGACATTGATATACAGCGCTCCGGGCGCGGGCCCTGCGGTTTGGGCCTGCTCGTTCAGCATCGTGCTTTTGGGACTTCATCAAGTCTCTACGGGCATCCTGCAGGGGCTCGGCCATCCGACGATTCCGATGGTCAATATGATTTTGGCGGCGGTGGCGAAGGTTATCCTGAACTGGACGCTGACGGCGATTCCGACGCTGGGCATCCTCGGCGCGGCATTCGCCACGGCGGCGGATATGGGCGTCGCGGCGTTCATCAATATGTTTTTCATTTATAAATATGTCGGCTGCTCGATGGAGTGGAAGCATCTTTTCAAGGCGTGCTGCGCTTCCGTCGTCATGGCGGTTGCCGTGAAGTTTTTCTATGATACGACGATCGCGGCGTGGGGAATCAACGCGGTATCCACCTTCGGCGCGACCTTCGTCGGATGCGCGGTTTATATCGCGGCTATGCTCGTGATCGGCGGCATCGGCGAAGAGGACATGGAGCGGGTGCCGATGGTCGGCCATACGTTTATCCGCATTTTGCGGCGAGTGGGCGTTTTCAAGACGCCGACGGAGAATGAGTCATGATGAAACGATATGTTCTTGTCTATAATCCCGTGTCCGGCCATGCGACGTTCCGCCAGCGGCTGGACGGGATCATCGAGGCGTTTCAACGTCGGCAGACGATGCTGATTCCCTATCGGACAAGCCTCGGCGATACGAAAATGGGGGATTTTATCCGGGAGGCTGCGCCGGAGGGAATACTGGCCGCAGGCGGTGACGGGACGCTGCATGAGGTGGTCAACGTGCTGATGCGGGAGAAGCTTTCCCTGCCCGTCGGCATCATCGGCAGCGGCACGTCCAATGATTTCGCTACCTATCTTGGCGTCAACAGCGACCTTGAAGCGTATTTCGACTGTATCGTGGACGATATTTCCCGCCCAGTAGACGTGGGCTGTGCGAATGGGGAATATTTTATCAACGTTGCCAGCGCGGGGGCGCTGACTTCCGTAGCCCATGAAGTCAACGTGCGCCTGAAGCACGCGATGGGAAAGATGGCTTACTATCTGCGAGGCATAGGAGAAATACCGAAGCTTCACAAGCTGCATCTGCATATCAAGGCGGACGGCGAGGAATATGAAACGGGCGCTTATCTTTTCGTCATCGTCAACAGTTCCGTGGCTGGCAGTATGCAAAACGTGGCGGCGAAGGCGGAGATTGACGACGGGAAATTGGATCTGCTCGTGGTGAAGGACACCGGCATTACGGAATTTATGGCGCTGGCGAAAGACGTCGTATCGGGGACGATCAAGCCGGGCGAGAAGAACATTCTGTATGTGCAGGCAAAATCTTTCGTCGTGGAATCGGATACGCCGGCGGAGAGCGATCTTGACGGCGAGCGCGGACCGGCGCTGCCGCTTTCCGTCGATACGGTGAAACGTGCTCTTCGCATCTATACGATGGCGGAGCAGGGGAAAAACGCGGCGGCGCCGCAAAAGGAGAGCGTCCATGATGGCTGACAACAGACTTGGCTTTGAGACGGTGGCGCTGGACGACGAAGCTTCGGCCCTCGTCATTATCGACCAGACACGTCTGCCGAACGAGCAAAAAATCCTGCGACTGACGACGCAGAAGGAGATCTGGGACGCGATTTATCTGCTGCAGGTGCGCGGCGCGCCCGCTATCGGTGTGGCGGCGGCTTACGGGATTTATCTTGCGGCAAAGGAAATCGATGCGACGGATTATGACGTCTTTGCGAAGAAATTTGCCGAGGCGCAGGCGTATCTGAATTCCGCGCGGCCTACGGCGGTCAACCTCTCATGGGCGCTTTCCCGTATGGGAAAGATCGTCGAAGCGGGTCGCGAAGATTCCGTCGCGGAAATAAAAAAGCGCCTGCTGGCGGAGGCGCGCGCCATACAGGCGGAAGATATCGAGATGTGTCGGAGCATCGGCGAGCATGGGCTTTCCCTTTTGAAACCGGGCATGGGGCTCTTAACGCACTGCAACGCTGGGCAGCTGGCGACGAGCCGCTACGGTACGGCGACGGCGCCGATGTATTTAGGTCATGAGCGCGGCTACGGTTTCCGGATTTTCTGCGACGAGACGCGTCCGCTGTTGCAGGGCGCGCGGCTGACGGCTTACGAGCTTTCTGTGGCGGGCATGGACGTGACGTTGCTCTGCGACGGTATGGCGGCTTCGGCGATGAGAAACGGCTGGGTGGACGCGGTATTTACCGGAGCCGACCGCGTGGCGGCAAACGGCGACGCCGCGAACAAGATTGGCACATTCCCGTTGGCGATTGCCGCAAAGCGTTTCGGCGTGCCGTTCTATATCTGCGCGCCGTCTTCGACTGTTGATATGAATACGCCGACGGGGAAGGACATCAAGATCGAGCAGCGGCCGCCGGAAGAAGTCACGACCATGTGGTATAAGGAGCGCATGGCGCCCGAGGGCGTCAAGGTTTTCAATCCCGCATTCGACGTGACCGACGCCGATCTGATTACCGCAATCATTACGGAGAAGGGCGTTCATTATCCGCCGTTTTCTGAGTCGCTTCTCACATTGCGGTAAAAAATATTGGCTTTTTCTTTTCAATGATTCTTCATTTGGACATAAAACAACCCCCTGCCTTCGATTCAGGCAGGGGGTTGTTGTTTCTCTCTGTGGTTGCTTTTTACCGGTGCTTTGCCATCGCTGTCGCCACGTCGACTCCGTTGGGCACATAAAGCATCAGATTGGTCGAAACGCGTTTGGCGGCGCAATCCAGCATGTAAGAAACGCCGTTGATGAAATCAAAGATGCGCTGCTGCTCGTTTCCTGCCACGCGCTCAAAGTTCACGATCGCCGCATGATTTGCCAGAAGGTCGTCCGCGATGCGGGCTACCTGCTCATAATTTGACGGGACGTGAATCTCCATCGCCAGTTCAGAAACTTTTGTCGTATGTACCGTAAGTTTAGGACGCTGTGCTGCGACGGCTCCCTGTGAAATGGTTGAGGAAGGCTTTGCCGCAACTGACGCGGCAGCCGCAGAAGCGCCGACAGCGACTTTTTGCGCCTTTACTGCCGATTCCTCTTCGACTTCCTCAAACTCTTCGTCTTCGTAGTCGTAGTCTTCACCGATGTCGATCAATTCCTTGATTTTGTCTACGAACCCCATAATAACTCCGCCTCCACTGCTACTACCCCTAATGAAACTTCCCCTCGATATCGTCGCCTCATGGACTCCCCAATCCTGAAAACACGAGATTGCCCGGTTTTCGCGAGGTCTGCACTTGAATCCCCATTCAAATGCTACTGACAATACCCTTTGCCTTTTGTGGCAATTTACACTATACCTTATTTTTCGCTTCGTTGCAAGAAAAATTTTAAATTTTTTTAAAATTTTTCATTGGAATTTCACAAAGTCGTTCGTATGCGTGGTTATGCCCGCGCCGCCTTGACCGCGTTTTTCCTTGTCCGGCCGCGCGTCGTGTGGTCGAGCACAGCCTTGCGGAGACGTACGTTCTGCGGCGTGACTTCGACCAGCTCGTCTTCCTTGATGTACTCCAGCGCTTGCTCCAGGCTTAAGATGCGCGGCGGCGTCAGACGGATCGCCTCGTCGGAGGAGGAGGTACGCATATTCGATACATGCTTCTGTTTGCAGGGGTTGATGTCGATGTCGAGCTCGCGGGAGTTTTCGCCGACAATCATGCCCTCGTAGACCATCTGCCCCGGAGAGATGAACATCGTGCCGCGATCCTGCAAGGTGTAAATGCCGTAGCCCGTCGTCTCGCCCTGCTCGAAGGCGACGAGGGAGCCGTGCTCGCGGCCTTCCATATCGCCTTTGTACGGTGCGTAGCCGTGGAAGATGTGGCTCATGATGCCGTTGCCCTTCGTGCTGGTCAAAAGTTCCGAACGGAAGCCGATCAGCCCGCGCGCCGGAATGATAAACTCGAGGCGCATATAGCCGTTGCCCTCGGTCATGTTGGAGAGTTCGGCCTTGCGCTTGCCCAAGAGTTCCATAACCGTGCCCATGTATTCCTGCGGCACTTCGACGGTCAGGTTTTCCATCGGCTCGCATTTCTGCCCGTTGATGGTCTTATAGATAACTTCCGGTTTGCCGACTTGCAGCTCGTAGCCTTCGCGGCGCATCGTCTCGATCAGGATGGAAAGATGGAGCTCGCCGCGGCCCGAGACCTTGAACGTATCCGCCGAGTCCGTTTCTTCGACGCGGAGGGCGACGTTCGTCTCGACTTCTTTGAAAAGCCGGTCGCGGATATGGCGCGAAGTGACGAACTGTCCCTCGCGGCCCGCGAACGGGCTCGTATTGACGCCGAAGGTCATCGAAAGCGTCGGCTCGTCGATATTGATGGTGGGCAGCGCCTCGGGATTTTCCGCGTCCGCCACCGTCTGACCGATGCGTACGTCGCCGAGGCCCGTAAGCGCGACGATCTCGCCGATGCCTGCGTTTTCCGTCTCCACGCGTTTCAATCCCTGATAGACGAAAACTTTGGCAATCTTTGCCTTCGTCTCGCCGTCGCCGCCAAGCAATACCACGTTTTGGTTAGGCTTTGCAGCGCCGCGCATCACGCGACCGATAGCGACCTTGCCTACGTATTCGTCGGCGTCGAGCGTCGTTACCATCAGCTGCAGCGGACCGTCCTCGTTGCCTTTCGGCGCGGGGATTTCCTTTATGATGGTATCCATCAGAGGCACGAGATTGTCGCTGGAGTCGCCCATTTCGAGTTTCGCAATGCCGTCGCGGGCCGCGCAGTACACAACAGGGAATTCAAGCTGGTCGTCGTCTGCGCCGAGTTCCATGAAAAGCTCCAGTACTTCATCGTACACGTCGTCTACGCGCTGGTCGGGGCGATCGATCTTATTGATGACGACGATGGGCTTCAATTTTTGCTCCAACGCTTTGCGAAGCACATACTTCGTCTGCGGCATCGGTCCCTCGAAGGCGTCCACGAGCAAAAGCACGCCGTCGACGAGATTCAGCACGCGTTCGACCTCGCCGCCGAAGTCCGCGTGGCCCGGCGTGTCAACAATATTGATTTTTATATCCTTATACATGACCGCCGTATGTTTCGAGAGGATCGTGATGCCGCGCTCGCGCTCGATATCTCCCGAATCCATCACGCGCTCCGCGACCTGCTCGTTGGCGCGGAATACGTGGCTCTGCTTCAGCATCGCGTCCACCAACGTCGTCTTGCCGTGGTCGACATGCGCGATAATTGCCACATTCCTCAGTTTTTCGTTCGTGCTCATGCTGTTTCGATTGCCTCCTGTATTTCTTTCAATATAAACGGTAAAATTCAGCCCTAACATATTATTATAATCGTCCGTATGTGTCAAGAAATCTGTTTTTGATTACGACAATTGAATGAAAATCGGCGGCAATTCTGT
>JAEEGJ010028969.1_pt1 | contig 10965 bp, 8 predicted proteins | sample 8958761 | NCBI WGS metagenome assembly JAEEGJ01 (sample SAMN16246546, study PRJNA631951) | gut metagenome | biome: gut microbiome; feature: rumen; material: RS-attached | host: Bos | place: Iran: Karaj | collected 2018-10
ATAACCTTTGTCCCTTTTGTAGTCTTTTCTTCTTTCTCATACATAAGACTGATAAGTATGGAGTCCTTAAACATCTTTATCCGTATCTGCCTCACGTTCCCATGCCTTGCACGGATGTGTATGCCACTGAGGAACTTGGGCATGGTTACTTTACCTTCTTCATCCACCTTGAAGTTCTGACTGGTGATAACAAGAGAACCTCTTCCTGTCTTCGGGTCGAGATATCCCGGTACATGCGGATGCCCTTTAAACTTCTTCGAATCTTTCCCGTATTCTGCTGTTAACCTGTAGAACGACTTCCACTCTCTGCATTTCTCCTGTATACATATCTGGCTGCATGTTGAATACGGAACTTCTTTATATACTTCCGTTCCTTTTAGATACCAACTAAGAAAATATGCATCGGCTATGTATCCGTTATCGGCATCAATATAATGTAACCGCTTGACTTCAGCGCGGCCCAAATTGTATTCCGCGATGCCGCTGTTTATCGCTCTGATAAGTTCATCTTCCCATTCTTCTAGTGTCTTACCGTTCTTTATCTTTGTGTGGATACGGTAGCATTGTTTTATCAGGTAGTTAACGTTGTTAGAGAGGTTCTTCACTTTATAGCAGTAATCGTCTATCTCGTGAAGAAGCTTCTTATTGTTATGTTTCTTTATTCTGTGTTCTTCCGAGAGTATCATGTTACATACACCTTATCTCTATGTGACGAATGAAAGCGGCGGTCTTGCCGATATATCGCTGTTATGTACTGTCAGCCTTCTGCTCAGTATCTGTACGAACATCAGGCTTATGTTTTCCGTCTTGCTTCTTTTGTTGTTTGCTATCAGGTTATTCCAGATGATGTAATGCTCCAGATGTTTGGTTGATACTCCGTGAAACCTGTCGATAAAGCTTTTCAATGAACTGTGGTATGCATTGATGCGTTGGATACCGTAAGTAATGCCATTCTGTTTTGTTATGCGTTTACCTGTATTCGTCTGTATCAGTCGGATATCTTTATTTCTTGCCAAAAGCCGGTATGCTTTCTCGTTATCAGTACACAGCACTGCTGAAGGAGAGACAATACCGCTGAATACGTCTATCAGGCATTCCGCACTTACCTTGCCAAGCTTAACGGGTTTTGCGAACGCGATCCCTTCAACATCAACGGCACAGGGAACACACACCTTTTCTGATGACAGACCTTTCCTGTGTATATTAGTTACCGATATGGAACATTCTTCAGCAGTTTCCTTAAGTGTCTTTTTATCCGACATGCATTTCAGATACTGAGCCCAAACACTCAAGTTCTTTCTAGTACCAGAAGTAACGGAGCAGGAACTCGGTATAAATGATCTCTTGCAATCACGGCAGAGGAAACGCTGAATACCGTCTTTACGCTTACCGTTTTTAACAACATGAGAACCTTCGCAAAAGATACATGTATTACCATCGCAAATACGTGTTTCGATAAGGAAATCCTGAATGTTATCCTCGTGTACATTTACGGTATTGGGAAGAGTTGTGTAGAACACGATACGGTCAGTGAAGGATAATTTCTTATATGCAGCAAAGACTTCTTTCAACTCTGACATCGTACGGGCTCCCATCAAAAACAAACAAACGTTCTATGCATATAATAGAACTAGAACGAATGTTTGTCAACTGCGGAATTTAAAAGAGCCATCTGCGATTATCTTTGTCTTAAGAGCAGCTATTTCAGATTCTGTTAGTCCATTGGCTATAAGGAGATTAGCTACATCTCCATTCCATTTGCTGTCTATATAATCAAGGAAAGTCTCCATGTTATGTGCATCCGATTTAAGAATGTGCTTCATGTTGTCGGGAAGCTTTGCTATGGACGGAGCAAGGAAATCTTTCAGATATTCATATGAGATGGCGTAATTTCTGACGATATCATCTCTTGATGCGCCTGCAAGAAGATAGAGGATTGCCGCTACAACGCCTGTTCTGTCCTTGCCGTGTGCACAGTGAAAAAGGGTAAGACCTGAACAGTTAAGCAAAATGCGCATTATCTCTGCCAGACGGTCGCCCATTTCTTCGGCAATGATCACATAGTAATCACCCAAAGTGTGGCTGATTATGAACTCCATAGTCTTGTCGTCATCACCATTGGGGTCGCCGATAAATAAGGGAATGTTATAAAACTCTACATCAGGATCTTCAGCAAAAGGGTTGCCGGTGCCTTTAAGTTCATCGGTGGCGCGAAGGTCGATTACAGACTTAACTCCGTAAGCCTTTACTGCATCAATCTGGTCAGGCTTAAGCCATTCGGGAGAACCGGAGCGCAAGAATAACCCTGATCCGAATGTCTTTCCACCGGCCAAAGGCATACCGCCAAGCTCTCTGCAATTTATAAGTGCAAGGTCTTTTACCAGCTGTGAATCAGGATTATAAGTTCCCATAATTAATCTCCCATTTATACGATAGGAGTTATTCTAACGAAATCGTGATTGACATTCAAGGCTTCAAGTAATAAACTTATTAGGCTATTGGGAAACCAATGCTTTATACGCGCCTATAGCTCAACTGGATAGAGCGTCTGACTACGGATCAGAAGGTTGTGGATTCGAGCTCTGCTAGGCGCGCCATACACAAAGCTGTTGCGTTAGCGGCAGCTTTTTTAATATCTGCAGGAGGTAATACATGTATAAAGTGCTCGTTGTGGTTGACATGCAGAAAGACTTCATTGATGGTGCTCTCGGCTTTGACGGAGCAGAGAAGATCATTCCCGGTATTGCTGCAAAGATAAATGAATTCGAAGAAGCAGGCAATAAGATCGTTTATACGCTCGATACCCACTTTGAGAACTACATGCAGACCCAGGAAGGAAAGAACCTTCCGGTACCTCATTGTATTAAGGGTTCAGAAGGTCACGGCCTTTGTGATGAATTAAAGCCTTTGCTTGAAGGCAAGAAGTGCTTCGAAAAGCTAACATTCGGAAGCATCGAGCTTGCAGAATACTTAAAAGAGAATGCTGAAGATATCAGCAGCATCGAAGTCTGCGGCCTTGTCTCAAACATCTGTGTAGTATCAAATGCCGTAATCGCAAAGGCTGCTGTGCCTGAAGCAGAAGTCATTGTAGACTCTAAACTGACTGCATCTTTTGACCCGAAGCTTCATCAGGCTACACTTGATGTCTTAAAGGGAATACAAGTTACCGTATTATAATATTGCATTTCTTAACCACGCTGTGATACAATTCATACTCGGCTATTAATCTATATATTATTTATTTGGAGGATATAACATGGCATCCACAATTGAGAAGAAAGAACACTCTCAGGTAGTAATCAGCCTTCAGGCTAACAAGGAAGAGTGGAACGGAGCTTTAAAGAAGTCTTACAACAAGAACAAGAACCGTTTCCAGGTTCCCGGCTTCCGTAAGGGTAAGGTTCCTTATCAGCTCGTTTGCCAGTACTACGGTGAGGGCGTACTTTTTGAGGACGCTATGAACGAGATCGCTAACGAGCAGTATCCTGAAGCAGTTAAGGAGCATGACCTCAAGGTTGTCTCCAGACCTGAGATGGACGTACAGGACATCAACGACGAGGGCATCAAGTACACAATCTCTGTTTACGTTAAGCCTGAGTTCGAGCTTGGTCAGTACGAGGGCGTTGAAGTTCCTTTCAAGGATCAGGTTGTTACAGACGAGGACGTTGATGCTGAGATCGAGCGTATGAGAAAGAGAAATGCTTCTCTTGAGGAAGTTTCTGACCGTCCTGCACAGGAAGGCGATACAGTTACTATCGATTACGAAGGCTTCAAGGACGGTGTTGCTTTTGAAGGCGGCAAGGGCGAGGGTTATAACCTCAAGCTCGGTTCCAAGTCTTTCATCCCCGGATTCGAGGAGCAGGTTGCAGGTCACAACGTGGACGAAGAGTTCACTATCGAAGTTAAGTTCCCTGAAGACTATCACGCAGAAGACCTCAAGGGCGCTGACGCTACATTCAACGTAAAGATCCACGCTATCAAGACCGAGATCGTTCCTGAACTTGATGATGAGTTCGCTAAGGACGTTTCCGAGTTCGATACTCTCGACGAGCTTAAGGCTGACGTAAGAGCAAAGCAGCAGGAGAGAGCTGACAAGGACAACAAGGCAGGCTTCGAGAACGAGACAGTTCGTGCCGTATGCGACAACTGCGAGATCGACATTCCTGAATCAATGATCCAGAACGAAGTTGAGCAGATGGCTCAGGATCAGGCAGCACGTATGTCCAGCCAGGGTATCGGCCTTGATATGTATCTCCAGTATGTAGGCCAGACAATGGATGACTTCAAGAAGTCCCTTGAGCCTATGGCAAGAGTAAGAGTTAAGTCTTCACTCGTTATCGAGAAGATCACAGAGAAGATCGATCCTGAGGTTACTGACGAAGAGTACAACGAAGAGCTCTCAACGATCGCTAACTCCTACAAGATGGATCTTGAGGAAGTTAAGAAGTCAATCGGTGATGATTCCGCATTCATCAAGGATTCTATCAAGGCTAGAAAGACAGTTGAGTATCTCGCATCCAAGGCTGTAAAGGTTGAGCCCAAGCCCGCTGAAGAAGCAAAGGAAGAAGAGAAGACTGAAGAGTAATTCAGTTAACCAAGTACAAAATATAAGCTCCCAAGGGATTTCCTTTGGGAGCTTTTTTATGCTTCGAAAACGATATGGATTAGATAACTGAAAAACTAATTATGTTCTGTAGCTTCCGTTGATCTTAACGTAATCGTATGAGAAGTCACAAGTGAACATTCTGTCGTAAGCATCACCTTCGTAGAGAGTGATATCAACCTTAAGATCGTGCTCTGCAAGAAGCCTGGATGCTTCTTCCTCGTCGAAGTCAACTGCTGCACCATCCTTATACATAAGAAGACCGGAAAGTCTGATATCGACCTTCTCAGGATCAAATGAAGCGCCGGAATATCCGACAGCTGTAAGGATACGACCGATGTTGGCATCTTCACCGAAGAAAGCTGTCTTACAAAGAGGAGATCTTGCAACGGAAGTAACGATGAGTTTTGCATCTTTCTCGTCTTTAGCGCCGTGAACTTCGATCTCAACGAACTTGGTTGCGCCTTCGCCGTCAGAAGCGAGCATTCTTGCGATGTCTTCAGAGAGTTTGCAGAGTGCAGACTCTACCAAAGCATAATCCTCTGTGCCTTCCTCGACGGAAACACCGGATGCGCCATTGGCAAATACTGTAACCATGTCGCAGACGGAAGTGTCGCCGTCAACACTGACTCTGTTGAAAGTATATTTAACTGCTTTCTGGAGCATCTTCTTTAATGAAGCAGATTCAATGCCGCAGTCTGTTGTGAAAACGCAGATCATGGTTGCGAGGTTAGGGTGGATCATACCTGAACCCTTAGCCATACCGGAGATAGTTACTGTCTTTCCGTCTGTAAGCTCGATTTGTGCGGATACTTCCTTCGGAACAGTATCTGTTGTCATCATTGCATACTGAGCGTTGTGAGCAGCTTCCTCGTCAGCAGAAAGGCCTTTTACGAGTGAAGGGATGGCTGCCGTCATCTTATCCAAAGGAAGTCTTGAACCGATTACACCAGTTGAAGCTGTGAGGATCTCTGTAGGATCACAGCCGAGAAGGGAAGATGCGGTCTCAGCAACCTTGGCAGCATCCTCAACGCCGACATGACCAACACCTGCATTAGCGACTTTACTATTAATTATGATGCCCTTAGCTTTTCCTTTATTCTCGATAATATCAATAGATCTTACGAGAGAGTGTCCTTTGACAAGGTTGGATGTGTATACACCGGCAACATTGCAAAGGGTGTCTGAATAAACCATGCCCATATCAAGGACAGCGTACTTAGGTGTGCTCTCATTGATGTTAGCAGGATCAGAACACTTCATACCGGCAGAAACGCCGTTAGCTTTAAAGCCCTTAGGCATTGTTATATAAGATACAGATAATTCTTCTTCCATAATAAATAACCTCTTATGTTTATTACTGTCGAATTATAGTACAACAAAGCATATACACGCAATAAAACACTTTACAATAAATAACGCTTGACTTAAAAAGACCTTTTCTTTATAATTTCAAGGCAATTGGCTGAAATGGTGGGATTAGTTCAGTTGGTTAGAGCGCTAGTTTGTGGCACTAGATATCATGGGTTCGAATCCCATATCCCACCCCAACTTTTTGCCTCGAAACACTGGGGTGTAGCCAAGGGGTAAGGCACGGGTCTTTGACTCCCGCATTCGTAGGTTCAAATCCTGCCACCCCAGCCAAATGGTTCACTAGCTCAGCCGGTAGAGCACTTGACTTTTAATCAAGGGGTCTGGAGTTCGAACCTCCAGTGAGCCACCAAATAAAATATAATCACCCTGCAGTCATCAGTACGGCAGGGTTTTTTATTTCAATAAAAATCTATCCAAAACTCAATCATTCTTGCGTTTTAGGTTACAAACCGGTGACATTTTGTGCTAATGCCCGAGTTTTGCTTGAATTATTCGTTATTCCTTACAAGTTGAATGTTAAAATATCATCAAGATTATGCGCTAAGAGCAGAAAGGAAATGCAGTGGTTAATAAGAAAGCGGTAAAGATAGTTTCAGCTGTTGTTGCAGCAAGTGTTTCTGTCGGATCTGTTACTACTCATAACTGCGGATCTTCTAAAGAGATCGATCTTCAGAGCCCGTCTCTGATCGGTCCTAATGCTGTCACTTTTGATGACTTTTGTTCGCCTGCATATGAAGAAGCCGAGAATACTGCCTATGTTCCGATGAGCTTAAAGAACGCTAAGTTTAATATTGATGATTATACGATCGTTGCCGTTAAATCTTATTCAGATATAGCTGCTGAATTTGGAACGGATCCTTTAGATCCTATTACTTATGATGGTTCTATGTACTGGATCAACGGTGATGCCGTTCTTGTTGCTCCTAAGTCTGAAAATGCAGAAGGCGAAGAAGACAGTGAAGATTCTGAAGATGATGAAGAGCAGAATCAGGATGATGTAATCAGCCTCAAACTTAACGATACAGTTACCAGGATCGCTTATATAAAGGATTGGTCACTTGTAAGGCTTCCTGACGGAAGAGAAGGCTACATAATGAATTCTCATCTTTCAGCTGAAGAGATCGTTGAAGAGCCTGAGACACCTGATGAACCTGAAGATGTATCTTACGATGATGATGACGACGATGATGGTTCATCTTATACTGAACCTGATCCGGAACCTTATTCTGAACCCGATCCGGAACCGGAGACAAGTTCAGGACCCGATTGGGAAGAGTGGGATGTTGATTACACGGTATATGCGAGCACAGCCCTTAATACCAGAACAGGTCCGGGTATCTCATATACTTTGCTCTCCACATTGTCTACAGGTTCAGAGATCGAAGTAGTTGCTGAGACAGATAACGGCTGGTACAAGTCAGCTGACGGATATTATGTAAAGGCAAGCTTTACTCAGGAAGATGAACCTTATATTCCTGAGCCGGTTTATTACGATGATGATGATGACGATGACGACGATGATTATTACGACAGCGACTGGTCATCATTTGCTTCATATGTAAGAGGATATATCGGATGCAGATATGTTTACGGCGGTGCTTCACCTGATGGTTTTGACTGTTCCGGATTCGTTATGTATTGCTTTGAGACATACTACGGAATCTATCTGCCTCACGGTGCTACAAGCCAGTCTTATTGCGGTGACTGGGTAGATCCCGATGAGATCCAGGTCGGCGACATTATCTGCTTCGATAAAGAAGGCGACGGCATCATGGAACACTCCGGTATCTATGTAGGAAACGATACATACGTACATGCTCAGTCCTCAGCCACAGGCGTTGTAGAATCCTGTTACTCATCGGCCAAGTGGAAAATAGGTACGGTAAGAAGAGTCTTATAAAAAAACAAGCGCTGATCTTCATTCAAAGGTCAGCGCTTTTCATTTAACAGTCAATATTAAAACTTATAAGTATTCGGACAGTCCCATTATCGCTTCTGTCATTACCTTGATGTCGGTTTCAAAATCTGATAATGCTCTGCATTCATTTGCCTGGTGACACTGGTCTTCCTGCCAGGGTGCCTGTATACCGAACGCAATGGTATTAGGCATATGACGGGCATATGTACCGCCACCGATGGCAATAGGTTCTGTGTATTCTGATAAATATTCAGGCTTATATCCGCTGTAAGACGGCATGTTGGATTTCCAGATCTCTGTAAGCAGGGCAATCTGAGGGAGATCCTTGGATTTATACAAAGGATCCATCTGATTCAGTACTTCAACGGTCAGTCCGTATGATTCAGCGGTAGCTGATAATTTGGCTACGATATCAGACATCTGATATGTGACGGGGCATCTGATATCAATGACTAGTGATTCACCTGAATCAGAACAATTTAAAACTGAAGGGTTGGCTGTTACGTTTCCTGACTCATCTGTTATAGAACAGCCTGTATATTCTGCAGGTGAGGAATATACGATTTCTTTACTGATAAAGCTCAATAAAGGTGAATTTGAATAGTCTACGGAAGCAGTATCAAGCTGCTTAATAAGCTCAAATATAGCATTTACACCCAGTTCAGGCTTTGAAGCATGTGCCGTCTTGCCCTTGGCTGAATATTCAACTCCGTCAATTGTGCAAGAACAGGTGGCGGGAACCATATTGGCAGCAGAACCGCCGATGGCCTTTAAAGCTGAAGGTGATGAGTTAACGATTTTTATATGCAAAATACCTTTCTCTGCATAGATTACAGGGAATTCAGCATCCGGAGTAATTGCAAATGAAGGTATCTCACCTAGTTCGGCATATGTCTCAACACAGGAACATGTACGCTCCTCATCAGTTCCAAGAATCAGACGGATCCTCTTTGAAGGCATAAAACCGGAAGCCATAAGTCTCTTCATTGCAAAATATGAAGCGCAGGCAGGACCTTTATCATCAACAATGCCTCTTCCATAAAGGATTCCGTCCTTCAAATTAAGCTCAAAAGGAGAAGTCGTCCAACCGTCTCCGGCCGGTACAACATCCAAATGGCAAACGATACCTATAAGATCTGCATCTAAGGGTCCGAATTCACACCAGCCGACCCGGTTCTCAATAATGCCTGTCCTCATTCCTGAAGCTGAAGCATCATCTAGGAAGAACTTTAAAGCTGAAAAGGGAGCAGAACCATAGGGTAAGGTGCCCAGACCTGGATCTTTAACCTCGGAAGCACCGGTGCTCTCAATACCTATCAGGTTTTTAAGAAACGTATATTCATCTTGGGATAGTGTCATATATAGCCTCCAATTTATTCTTTTCAGAAGAATCTTATCACATTTGATTACTTACAATGATTAAGAGTTCTATTGTGTTAAAACTACAACACTTTTCAGGTTTATGTCTGAAATCGTGTAAATATGCCTGATTTGTATAAAAACCATAAGAAGTTTATAATTCTAACGATTATATAAAAATATTATGGGGGTTCTGTGTAATGGATCCGGCTAATAATGAATATGTGATAAAGATTAAAGACGTATTATACGTCATTTTAAAGAAACTCTGGTTAATGATCATTGTCGGATTAATAGCCGGTGCAGGGCTTTTTTACATCAATTACAGCAAGGTTGAGACTGTTAAATCTAACGATATTCTCGATATTACAAAAAAACTCAATGCAGGTGAGTCTGATGTTAAGTATCAACTCAGAGTACAGCAGATTGAGAGAGCTAGGGTCATTGTTCAATTAATTGATGATACAAATAAATTGATTGAAGACGATCAGTTATATATTAATGAATCAATTTATATGCAGATTGATCCGGAAAATGTATATATTTCTTTGTATCAAATTTCGCTCACAGTAAATGATAATTCTAATGGCATTGACAGTTCCTTGTTCTCTGCATATGAACGTGATATTCGTTTTGGTGATTATATAAATGCATATGCTGAACAAATTGGAAGTAAACCTGATTATGTTAGAGAACTAATTACATTCAGCACAGGCACCTCAAGCAGTACTGTTATAAGTGTAGATGATAAGGCTGACAAAACCGGATCGATATACATTTATGTGTGTGGACCAACAAGAGAATTTGTTGATTCTACAATGGATTTAGTTGTTTCAGAAGTAAAAGCTGTCCATGATGAACTTAATGATAGTGTTGCTCCGCATACGATTAGCATAGTTAGTACACAAAGTATTTCTCGAATGGATACGGGAATTCGTGATATACAGAATGCTCGTACAACTCATATTCTTTCATTACAAGATCAGATTGTTACATATAATAAATCATTGGATGCTATTGCTAAAGAATTAGAATTATCTGATAAAACTGTTTTGATAAATTATATTAAAACACATGATCCTGTTACTGTTGCTGGAATTCCAACGGAATATTCTGAAACGGTTACTAACAAAAAGGCGAAGGTTGGTCCAAATCTTATGTGGCTTGGTATTGGTTTTGGCGCTGGCGCATTATTGATCGCTATATTTGTCATAATTGGATATATCTTTGGCAAGAAGATTCTTACACAGGCACAGTTCTTTGGTTTGTTTTTGCAGATTAAGAGAATCGGTGTAATGAAGCCTTTGGGTAAGAGATCAAAGTTTATCCGATTTATTGATGTTAAAACTGAAGATGACACTAAGTCGAGTGTTGAGAATTGCAATGGTCTTATAAGCGCCAATTATTCGAATTTGACCAAGGATTTGAATAAGGTTCTTATTACTGGTACCGGCGATTCTAAGGCGATGAGTGAAGCTGTAAAAGCTCTTGGATTAAAGGGCGATTTTAAACCGGATATATTTAATAATCCTGAAGTGCTTAAGTCTGTTCCTGATTATGACGGAATCGTATTAATTGAACAGAGAAAGTATTCATTAAAGCCTGTTGTAGAGAATGAGATAAATCTTCTCTCTAATGGCGGCACGAAGATTATTGGAGCAATTATTATTTAATTAAGGGTATAAAATTGACGGATAATACTAAAACAAGA
>JAEEGJ010028972.1_pt1 | contig 10965 bp, 10 predicted proteins | sample 8958761 | NCBI WGS metagenome assembly JAEEGJ01 (sample SAMN16246546, study PRJNA631951) | gut metagenome | biome: gut microbiome; feature: rumen; material: RS-attached | host: Bos | place: Iran: Karaj | collected 2018-10
CGTCGAGAGACGGCTCGGTGAGAACCACGGAGGGGTAAAACGGCCCATGGACCCGGTAAGCTGCCGGACGCCTGATAGATTTCCCAGACAGGCAGGAGCCTGCGCTTCCGGGGGTGTCGAGGACAAATACGGAAAGATCATAAACGAAATAATCGTCCGAAAGGACGTTTTGAGTGGGACAGGCGTGCGTCTGTCCCGTACATACAGACAAGGAGGAACATGAAATGCCTGAAACGATTATCAGACCATATGAAGAAAAGATGGTCAACAGCGCTCTTCTGGAGATTCCTCGCAATACATACCAGAGGGGCCTGAATCCTGAGAGAGTCAAACGGATCTCACATTCCTTTGACGAGAGAATTGCTAATGAACCGAAGGTCAGCCTGCGGGACGGCCACTACTTCGTATTCGACGGCCAGCACATCGTGGCTGCCAGAGTGGATCACAACAGTGGCGCGGAGCTCCCAATCCGATGCAAGGTATATCCGGATCTCACAGAGCAGGATGAGGCGAAGCTTTTTGCGAACCAGACCGGCTTCGGTGTACCGCCCAGCATCGGTATGAAGCTGAGAGCCCTGGTGTTTGCCGGAGATCCGGAAGCTGTGAGTTTTCTGAAGGCCAACGAAGAGATCGGGCTGAAGGTCGATTACGGCCAGCATAAAGGCAGAAATCGTATCGCCTGCATCGCGGCATCCTTGACAGAGTTCCGAAAGCTCGGACTCGAAAAGTATCAGATGGCCATGAAGATGATCCTGGACGGTTGGGATGGTGATCCGGATTCTCTGAGAGCTGAGACCGTAACCGGCGTCTGCAGGTTCGTGGATCTCTATCGCGGAGAGTTCGATCCGAAACGCGCTGTAAAGCGCTTCCGTACCGTAGATCCCCTGAAGATCTATCGCGAGGGGAAAGCGATGGGCGACAACCTGCCCGGCTATAAGAAGTATCTGTACCAGGTGCTGCTGATCTACAACGGGGCCAGTAAAAAGGCTGCGCTGCCGATGAAGTTTTGAGGAGGGCTTTCCGGATGAGAGATGAGAAGAAAACGTACCGTCAGCCCGGAACAGTGAACAATTGGATCTACAAGCGCGGGGACATTTATCTGGCGAATCTGAACCCTTTCAAAGGGGTAGAACAAGGGGGCACACGGCCCGTATTGGTCGTCTCGAACGACATCGGGAACTTCTTCAGCGAGTTGTTGCTTATCGCCCCAATCACTTCCCAGATAAAGAAAATAGATCAGCCGACGCATGTGCTTCTTAAGAATGTGCGCGGCTTGAGCACGGATTCGATTGTCTGTCTGGAGCAGATCAAGGGAATCGACAAGCTGAGGATTATGAAATACCTCGGCAGGATCAGCAAGGAGCAGATGACGGCGGTCGATGAAGCGGCCATGGAAAGTCTGGGAATAGAACTTCCGGAATGCGTCGAGGCTCCATGATATGGAAAACGGTCCGGCTATAATAGCCGGATCGTACGTAAATCGGAGGTGAAAACAATATGGAAAAACTTCTTACGAGGAAGGAGGCGGCAAAGCTCCTGGGCATCAGTATTGCAACGCTGGACGCTGCCAGAGCAAATGGACTGGTCTCCTTTGTCCAGTACTGCGAGAATGGCAGTGTATATTTCACAGAGATGAGTCTTCAGGAATATGTAGCACGATCGACTCATAGAGCAAAACCGAGGGAAGTCAATACCGGAACAACCTTCAGGAATCCGAGAAGCACTGTCAGAAGGTGACATCCTTGAGAGGATGCTGATCATTTTGAGATAATAACGGCGCTATCGGATAAGTAAGGAGGTTACGAAAGATGCCGAGAAAGAGAATCCCAAATTTCACTTTTAACTCCGTAACGATCAACGGGCATCAGTATTATAAGGCGTATGTCATGAATGCCGATCACAAGCTGATCATCGTGTACGGAAAGACCATAGAGGAGCTTTGCCAGAAATACGATGAGGCAGAGCACCGCACTGAAAATGATCTCTTCAGCAAAAGGTCTCCTACGGTGAAGGAATACTGTGAAAAATGGCTGCTGATGCAGTCTGCAAACGTCCGGGCTACGACGCTGATCGATTACACATCCAAGGTGAACCGGCACATTATTGCACCGCTTGGCCATATGAAGATGGCTGAGGTCACTGCGGATGATATTAAAATGGCCCTGGTCCCGGTCTCGAAGAAATCAGCTTCGGTCTATAAATCGGTCAATATCATCCTGAAATGCATCTTCAACTCCGCCGAGGACAGCAGAATCATCACATATAATCCTACGAGATTTCTTTCTTCCAAAAACGGCGGCGTACCGCAAAAGGACAAAGAGGCCTTGACGGATGCACAGGTTGAGCTCTTACTTGATACGATCCGGGATCTGCCGCCCTATATTTTCGTAATGCTGGGGCTGTACGCTGGTCTTCGCCGGGAAGAAATCCTGGCTCTGAAATGGGACTGTGTGGATCTGAGGCAAGATGCACCTTATGTAATGGTCAGACGCGCCTGGCATACAGAGAGCAATCGGCCAATTATCCTGACTGATTTGAAGACAAAGGCTGCGCGAAGAGATATTGCTATTCCAAATTGCCTGGCCGAGTGTCTCCGGGAGGCAAAAGAAAAATCGACATCAGATTTCGTGATTGCCAACAGCGATGGAGAGCCGCTCTCGTACTCTCAATTTAAGAATTTATGGCGATTCATTGTTGTCAGAACAGCTAAGCCGAGACCGGCAAAAAAGAAGGTCGGCGGTAAGTATGTGAAGTACACTTTGTACCCGCAGCTGGGTGAAATGGCAAAAAACAATGGAAAGGTCCAATATGTATTGGATTTTGAAGTTACACCTCATCAACTTCGGCATACCTATATCACTAACCTGATCGCTGCCGGAGTTGATCCTAAAACAGTGCAATATCTCGCCGGTCACGAGAACAGCAAGATAACCATGGACATCTATGCCAAAGTGAAATACAACAGGCCTGAAGAAGTCGCAAAGGCACTCGATGGAGCTTTTGCTCTATGGAAAAGAACAGACCGTACAATAAAGCAACAGCATTGAAATATCAGGGTGGGGATCGTCAGGTCCTCGCCCTTTTTCTATACATAAGGGTGACATCCTTGATGGAGCCCGACCTTTCTGAGACGATAGCATCGCCATACTGAACTAAAGGAGGAAACTGCCATGGCAAAAAAAGATGAACAGCCCAGGATTCCAAACTGGTCCATCCATGTAAAAAAAGGGATCCCATATTACAGAATCCAGACTTATGATGCCGACGGAAGGAGATTCGATATCTACGGCAGATCAGAGCAGGAAGTAAAACAAAAATATCTTCAGGCACAACAGGAAATAGAAGACGCCAAGTTTCGGAAGCTCAATCCTACTGTCAGAGAATACAGCGAGAAGTGGCTGGAAATGCATTCAGCACTGATTCGGCCCAGTACCCTGAAGGGTTATACCCTTGCAGTTCATAAATACATAATCAACCCTCTCGGTGATATGTATATGTCGGACGTGACTGCAGACGATATCAAGCTGGCCATGGTGCCGGTTGCCAAAAGGTCAAGCTCCACATATAACCTTGTCAATATGCTTTTTAAGAGCATCTTTTACTCTGCTGAGTACAGCAATCTGATCCGGGACAACCCGACAGCAAAGATCAACGCGAAAGGCGGCATTCCGAAGAAAGACAAAGAAGCTCTAACGGATGCCCAGGCAAAGATTCTTCTCGATACAATCCGGGATCTGCCGCCGTATGTCTTTGTTATGATCGGACTGTACTCCGGACTGCGGCGCGAGGAAATACTGGGTCTGCAGTGGGACTGCGTGTTTTTGGATGTAGAGACCCCCTACCTTGCAGTACGCAGAGCCTGGCATTCTGATCACAACCGCCCGGTCATTACCAGCGATTTGAAGACGCCTGCAGCCAAACGGGATGTTCCCATTCCTCAGTCTCTGGTGGACTGCCTGCGGGAAGCAAAGGAGAAGTCAAATTCAAAGTATGTTATAGCTGACAAAAACGGAGAGCCATTATCATACTCGCAGTTCAATCGTATTTGGAACTATATCAGAGTTCGTGGCACGCATGAGCGTACTCTCTATAAATACGTGAACGGTCAAGCTATCCAGAAGAAGTTCAAGCCGGAACCCGGACAGAAGTGCGTGAATCGGGAGAATATCGTTTACTGCCTGGATTTTAAGGTCACACCGCACCAGCTGCGGCACACCTACATCACTAACCTGATCCATGCCGGAGTAGACCCTAAGACAGTGCAGTATCTTGCCGGTCATGAGAACAGCCAGGTTACTATGGACATTTACGCGAAGGCTAAGTATAATAGGCCCGAAGAGCTTTCCGAGGTCGTAAACAGTGCGTTGAAGCTGCAGGCTGATTCCGATGAAAGCTGAGAATCGTCCAAAATGACGAGTAAAAAGAGGATTCTATCAGTAGTTAATGAGTGAGGGAACTGAGAATGCCGAAGCTCAAAAACCAAGTAAATACAAGGGTTTCGGGCAAAAAGTCCGGCGAGTACGGCCTCAAAGCCGCACGTCGCGCACCTCAGTTCTCCAAGAGATAATCGAGGACAAGAGATCATCGAAAAAGCCCGGAAATACGCCATTTCCGGGCTCTTTCTTTACCCAAATCCTTTTGATTCCTTTTCGAGAATTTTGAAGAAAAATCGCTCCGATTTAGTAGTTAATACTGGGGCAACGACCCCTTAGTAGTTAATTTTTGGGGCACCACACGCGAAAATGACGGAGAGAAAGAAGTCGCAGACTCAGTAGTTAAAAGGCGGCTCGTTTTTCCTCTAAAATCTCTACTTGTGAATACAGCTGCAAAGGTATCTCTGGAAAAGCCAAAGGCCAAGGCCAAAACAAAGAAAGGCCCGGAGCTGTAAAAAAGAACGAGGCGGATCTCTCCGCCTCGGTACATAAAAATCGTTTAGTTGTGAGTATGACACAGCAGATTTACTTAATCCGCGATGATATTCGCCTGCTGGTCCTGATATAAGGGATTGGCCAGGAGCTCCGCCTGCTCTCCGATAAATGCACCTGCGGCATCGGTATCCCCCTGAAGCTTCCACATGAACCAGGCCGTCATATATCCGTCCGCAAAGGTAAGCATGTCGCCATGGTCTGCGCCAGTCCTTCTTGCCATGACCTTAGTGACATCATTCGGGATCGAGTCATAGATCTCCTGAAGCTGTGCGCCGGAGACGACCAGATTTACATCGGCATTACCGGTGCCGGAAACCATGAATATGGGAGCGGAGATGAGGCCCGGATCATAATCCCACTGAAGGCCTTTGGCCAGTGTAAGGTTCGTCGGGCTGGCGGCAAAGATCGCCTTGATCATATCCGCGTGATGATTATCGGAAGCTGCATTCATCACGCCGACGCCGCCCTGGGAGTGCCCGGAGACGCCGATATTCTCAAGATCCACATGCCCATAAAAAGGATTGGCTGCCCAACCGTCTATCGTTTCCGTTTCATTCAGCAGGATGATCGTTCTGAGGCACATTTCGGAGGATAACCCGTTCCACGAGTTTTCTTCTTCGGTTGCCATGATGATAAAGCCCCACGAGGCCAGATGCTTCAGCAGCGCAGGATATTTGGATCCCTTGACTCCTGTGCCGTTTGAAAAGATAACGACTGGGTATCTCTCAGCACCTTCGGATATATCAGCAGGATAATAGATCAGGTATTTCTTAAAGTCCTGCATGACGGTCTGTTCCCAGAAAGAGACCTGGTGCGTTCCCGTGGCGAGATATTTTTCCTCGATTTGGCCTCCCGTCTTTATCTTGCTGTTATAATCATCTGAAACTGCGGGACTCTTTGAGAGAATGATCAATATCGCCCCAACTGCTGCGGCAGCGACAAGTACGATGATCCCGATAACCTTCAACACCTTTTTCATCATAGCCTCTTGCTTTCTCCAGAGATGTCTGGTATATTTTGTGTTACGAATGTAACATAAAAACAAGCCGGATACAATAGCTGCCGGCCCAAATGTGACAAACGGGTGGTAATTGCATCATGAAAATCAAACGGGAAGCCTTTGTGGGAGAATATATAACGGATGCGCTTTTGTTTCTTATGAAAAAGAAGGACTATCACGACATCTCCATTACTGAGATCTGTGAGAAAGCGGGAGTGACCCGGATGTCCTTTTACCGGAACTTTGAAAGCAAGGAAGATATTTTAAGGAAATGGATCACCGGTGTGACAGACAACTTCCTTAAAGTATCGGGTATCAGCTATAAAAAGGAATCCACAGAGAGCTATTTCACTAAGCTGTTTACGCATCTGGAGCAGTATAAAACCATGTGCACGGCAATGTACCGGGCAGACCTGATCTATCTTATCAAGGAACAGTTTGACCGCGTTTTCATAGAACTTCACAGCGAAGAATATGATGATTACAAGTCCTATTTCCTTGCTGGCGGTATCTATAATGTATTCCTTCTCTGGCTGAAAGGCGGCTGCAAGGAACGCCCGGAGGAACTGGCAGACAGGCTCGGATCCATTTTTGTGAAATAAAGAAGTATAATAAGCCCGAAGAGCTTTCTTCCGTCGTCAACGGTGCATTGAAAAAGCCGGGTGATCGGTCTAAAGGCTAACTTCTCACGTTATGAGGAGAAAAAACAAGTAGTTAAGTGCTGGGGCACCAAATTTGGAAAGCCTCAAAAACCCAGTAAAATCAACGGGTTTGGGCCTCGATATTACGGCAGTACGGCCTCAAGGCTGCACGTCGTGCTCCGCAGTTCAGCAAGCGTTAATCACGAAACGAAGACACTCGGAAAAGCCCGGAAATTCAACGTTCCGGGCTTTTTTCATCGGATATCCTTTCTAATCAATATATCGCTGGGAATGGAGCGCATCTACATGAAAAAACCTCTACTTCTCGGACCTCGGGGTTACTCTGGAATCTATCCGGAAAACACACCCGTCGCCTTTATGAAGATGGCGGAGACCGGGGCCGACGGTATTGAGACTGACGTACACATCTGCAAAAGCGGAGAACTGGTACTGTGTCATGACGAAACCGTGGACCGCACCTCCAACGGTCACGGTTTCATCTGCAACATGACCTACGGCGAACTGCTGCAGCTCGATTTCGGGTTCTGGAAAGATCCTTCTTTCGCTGGGCAGCATATTTGGACGCTTGGAGAACTGCTGGACTTCTGCAAAGAGGCAAAGTTGATCCTGAATCTGGAGCTTAAAAACGGCATTGCGTTTTATCCGGACCTGGAATGCCGTGTGCTGACGGAGATCCGCGCCCGCCATATGGAGGATTCCGTGTTCGTCTCCTCCTTCAACCATGTATCTATGCAGCATTTCAAGGAGATTGCACCGGACATGGAGACCGGTCTTCTATATGAAGCACCACTTCAGGATATGGAGCATTATCTTGAGCACTGCAACGCTGACAATGTGCATCCCTGCTGGCATGTCTTTGAATACCAGCCGGAACTGATGGAACTGTTCCACCGCCTCGGCAGGAAAGTAAATGTCTGGACCGTCAATGATGCAGAAACCGCCCGACTCCTGATCAATCTCGGTGTGGACGGGATGATTGGCAATTATCCGGATGTGCTCTGCGAAGCAGCAGTACTTTGAAATCCACCGTTGTTCAGAATCATTATTTCATCAAAAGAGGAGAAGCCGGATCGTCTTCTCCTCTTTTATATGCGTTTTGTCAGCAGTAAAGTTTCGGTTTCTCGATGGTTTCCACTTTTAGGAACTGTGAGGTACCGCGGGACGCGTTGAGTGCGTCGCCCGCCACGCAGGCCACGTAACCGTCCCAGGAAGAGGGCCCGGTCAGCTTGCCGTTGTGGATGGATTCCACCCACTTGCACATCTCGATGTCATACGCTTCGATGAAGCGTTCTTTCCAGTCGGTCATGATGGGCATGCACTCGGCTGGCTGCAGGCTGTCCCAGCCGGCGGGGCGGGAGCGTCGCACCACGGCGTAGGGATCCGGCAGCTTGACGGTGCCGTTTTCACAGACGACTTCGCACTGGATATCATAGCCGTAACCGTCGGCTACCTGGACCTCAACGTCGATGAAGCAGCCCTTCTTGGTGCGCAGCAGCACGACCTGCGGGTTGTCGTAGCCCTTGTTGGAATTGGCGCTCTGACGCACGCGGACACACTGGGCATCCTCGTACTCATCGCCCAGCAGCCAGCGGCAGATATCCAGCTCGTGGATGGCCACGTTGGTGATGCCGTTCTCGGTCTGGAATCCCGGGCCCTGGGAAACGTTGCGGTGGCAGGCCTTGATGAGCAGCGGCGCACCGATCTCTCCTGAGTCGATGATACGCTTCATCTCGGCGTAGCCGCGGTCATAGCGGCGCATGAAGCCAACCTGTACCAGGCGCCTGCCGATCTCCAGCTCGCGGGCGATGATCTCTTCGCAGTCCTTCGCGTTCTGGCTCAGCGGTTTTTCGCAGAAGCACCACTTCTCATGCTTGAGCACCTCCATCACATAGTCGTGATGGGTGGAATCGATCGAGGTAATGACGACCGCCTCGACCTCAGGGGCGGCGATCATAGCACTGCAGTCATTGCCAAAGGAACGGATGCCGTATTTCGCAGCAAGGTCGTCCGCGCTTTTGGCGGTGTTGGAACTGACGGCGACAACCGTCGCTCCGGGAACCGTTTCAATAATGCGGCGGCAGTGATCCTTGCCGATGGCGCCGCACCCGATCAGACCGATCTTCAGGATCTTATCCAAAACTGATTTCCTCCTTAATATTTCCGCGTCTCTTTGACGTGGTTTTTGGTATCCTCATATGCCGCAAGGTTTCTGGGATTCTCACTGACTTCGGTATCGCCCACGCGCCACCAGGAGCCGTAGCCCTCGGTCATGGACTTGGGCAGAACGCGGATGTCGAACAGCACCGGAATGCCTTCGATCTTCTTGGCGTCGGCGATAGCATCCCGCAGTTCGTCGAGCGTGTGGATGGTGTAGGCCTTGCAGCCGTAGCCCTCGGCGATCTTTGCAAAATCGACGGACATGAATGGGCCTGAGAACTTGCCGTCTTCGCCGCGGAAGCGCAGTTCGGTGCAGAGCGTGTCATTGCCGTGGCCGACCTGCAGGTTGTTGATGCAGCCGAAGCTGGCGTTGTTGAAGAGACAGATGTTGATCTTCGTGTGCTCCTGCAGCGCGGTGAGCATCTCGGAGTGCAGCATGAAGAAACTGCCGTCGCCCGCCATGGCATAGACATCATGATCGCCCACGGCGTATTTCACACCCAGAGCGCCGGAGATCTCGTAACCCATGCAGGAGTAGCCGTACTCCATGTGATAGGTATCGACCGCTTTTGGCCTCCACATGCGCTGCATATCGCCGGGCAGAGAGCCGGACGCGCCGATAACCACATCTTCGGGATCGATGCATTCGTTGATCACGCCCAGCACTGCCGTCTGGGTCAGATCGGCGTTCAGGTCCTCCGCAAAGCGGAAGGCGGACTGTGCGTTTGCGTCGTTGACCTCAGGCACATAATCCGGGCCGAAGGTGATGCCGTCGAGGCGTTTGAGTTCGGCCTTCCAGCGTTCCCGGGCCGCTTCGATCTCGCCTGTATAGGGTGCTTTGTAGCCGGCCAGTGCCGCCAGCAGGATGGGCAGAGCACGCTTCGCGTCCGCCACCACAGGTACCGCAGCATCCAGCTTGAGCGCCTGGAATTCCGAAACATTGATGTTTACGAACTTTGCCTCATCTTTGAAGAGCCACTTGGAGGAGGTCGTGAAGTCCGTATAGCGGGTGCCGACACCGATGATCAGATCCGCTTCCTTCGCGATCTCGTTCGCGGCCGAGCAGCCGGTCACACCGATACCGCCCAGATTCAGCGGATGATCCCACACAACGGCGCTCTTGCCGGCCTGGGTCTCACCGAAGGGGATGCCTGTCTGTTCGGCAAATATTCTGAACTCTTCATGCGCTTCACTGTAGCGCACACCGCCGCCGCAGATCAGCAAAGGTTTCTTTGCCTCCCTGATCAGCGCCGCAGCTTCCTCGATGGCCTCCGCTTCCGGCAGACGGCGCGCCAGACGGTGCACCCGCTTGCGGAAGAAGCTGACCGGATAGTCATAGGCCTCGCCTTCCACATCCTGCGGCAGTGCAATGCAGACTGCGCCGGTGTCGACCGGGTTGGTCAGCACACGCATGGCGGAGATCATGGCGCTCATCAGCTGTTCGGGTCGTACGATGCGATCCCAGTAACGGCAGACGGGACGGAAAGCATCGTTGGTAGAGAGGGACAGATCATGGGTCTGCTCCACCTGCTGCAGCACCGGATCGGGCTGGCGGCAGGCATAGACGTCACCGGGAAGGATCAGAACGGGGATGTTGTTCGCGGTCGCTGTGGCGGCGGCAGTCACCATGTTGGCGGCGCCGGGACCGACGGAGCTCGTAACGGCAATGATCTTTTTGCGCTTGGCCTGACGGGCGAAAGCGACAGCGGTATGGGCCATGCCCTGCTCGTTTTTGCCCTGCCACACCTTCAGACGGCGCATCTCCTGTGCAAGCGCCTGACCGAGGCCCACTACATTGCCGTGGCCAGGCAGCATGATCACGCCTTCCACAAAGGGAAGCTCAATGCCGTCGTAGGCGATATACTGGTTTTCGAGGAAACGGACCAGCGCCTGTGCCATTGTCAGTCTAGCGGTTTTCATGCATTACCTCCTTTTTTAGCCTTGATAAATATGTTCGTTCGCGTCCGGCTTCCATAGCCAGGAATGCTCCGGATCGTCAATGCGTGTTTTGTTCCAGGGGTCACCTTCCAGATGCCGGATGCCCCAGGCGTAGCACATGGCGTAACCCGGCGCAGCAACCTGTGAGTGGAAGCCGCTGGTAATCACACTCATGCCGTTGTGCTGCGTTTTGTAGATCTCACCGTTGGCAAAGCCGGCTCCGAAGCCGTCGGGATAATCGAAACGGTAGAAATACACCTCGGGCTGGGGGTGATGATGC